>ENA-UONW01000920-UONW01000920.1-human-gut-metagenome-genome-assembly--contig:-CS52-NODE-920-length-40106-cov-11.882400_pt1 | contig 40106 bp, 47 predicted proteins | sample MGYA00242463_ERZ724010 | MGnify/ENA metagenome assembly ERZ724010 | reverse complement strand
ATTTGGTGGAAGCGGAACTTGTTCCACAGCACGAAATCTTCGATTTCGTGGAAGCGGAATTTGTTCCACAGCACGAAATCTTCGATTTCGTGGAAGCGGAACTTGTTCCGCAGGCAGACAGCGCCCATTCTAAAGTTGTCAACTATTAAATACGCAGGTGTGGCGGAATTGGCAGACGCGCTAGCTTCAGGTGCTAGTGATCGCAAGGTCGTGTGGGTTCAAGTCCCGTCACCTGCACCAAGGCAAGTCGTAGAAATACGGCTTGTTTTTTATTGTTGATACGTTTAAAAAATGCAGTGGCGGAATTGCACGAAATCTTCGATTTCGTGGAAGCGGAAATGCTTGGCGTTTCCGCAGACAGACACGCGCTAGCTTCAGGTGCTAGTGATCGCATGAGTCGTGTGGGTTCAAGTCCCGTCACCTGCACCATCAAAGGGCTACAAAAAAGATGTAGCCCCCGAAACCCCCGATTTTATCGGGGGTTTCGCCGTTTCTACGGCAGAAAAAACAGCAAGCGATTTTGTAGATGTGAAAAAGATACTTTTCCCTTTCTGAAATGAGTTGAACTCTCACACAACCGAATATCCGCAGTCAAGCGCATGGATCAATCAAGTCCATGCGCTTTTTTATTTCCGCTGAAAGGAGGAAAACGATGCGAAAGCAAACAAACTTGGCCGAGGTCAAACTAACTGCCCTTGCTCTGCTATCCACAGAGATCAATGAAACACCATACTCGCCGATGATCGTCAAGCACCCCTTCACCGACACCGGAGTAAGTGCTATCCCCGATGGCAAAGGTGGCGTGGAAATGATCGATCTCACAGAAGATGATGCACAGTTCAAGTGGCGACAGGCTATGGCTCGGCAGATCGATAAGGCAGATAATGCCTACGCAATATATACGATGGTCACCAAGCCCTACGCGCTGACCTTTTTGAAATTCGCAATGCCCCATCTCTCAAGAGAAGATATGTCTCAAATCCTTGCAAGCGCATGGACGAGATCTGAAGCACCGCACCAGGACGTAAACGTTACCGTCAACCAGCTCCTACGGATGTTCAAGCAAGCCGATCCCACTTGCCTCATGGAGCAAGACGAATATATCCAGTTCAAGACATTGGACAATACGGTGACTGTCTACCGAGGGGTAACCCCTCACAATGCTAAAAGTGTGAAAGCGTTATCCTGGTCACTGAATCAGGAAACAGCCGAATGGTTTGCCCACCGCTTCGGCGAGAACGGAACGGTCTACGAAGCACAGATCGATAAAAAGCATATATACGCATATTTCAGCGGAAGGAACGAATCCGAGGTGATCGTCGATCCTTCCTATCTGACAAACATTACGGAGGTACAGGATCTGTCCTCCGATTTTTTATTATCACAAGAATAACGGAGGTAACGAAAATGACTATATATCAAGAAGAAATGCAGCGAAAGGCACAGCACTACGGATGCATCACAAGTTATGACGAAGCAGACCAGCTCCTGCTCATCTCGCACAAAGGAGTCCATCTGACCGCAATCAACCCCGAAGGATTTATGTTCTACAACAGCAAGGATCTCACCGATCCCGAATCCCGTGAGGTATTCTCCCACCTTACAGACGATGCCGAAACCGTCCGAGAGTATGTCGGCCTCTACGAGTCAGCCCCACAGATGAAGCCGAAGGACGTGCAAAACTACCGCAAGTTATCCGAGTACGGCGACGTGGTGTTCGCCGGAATGTACAGTCAAAAGCACGGCTTTATGTTCTGTAGCTGGCGGCAGTCAGACGGCGGCAGACATCTTGCACACGGCGACTACTCACCCGACTATCTCTCATCCAAGGAGAACTTCGCCGTCCGTGCCGGACTCGTCGATGACAATAAGCTGTTCACAAAAGAGGAAGCTGAGGAACTGTTCAAGTGTGCAGCCTTCGCAAGAGATAACTGCGAGTCGCTGACTTACGAACAGGATCGAGGTCTCATGGAGCTGATGGAGAAGCTCCAAACGGCGTATCCGCACCTAAAGGATAATCCGCCCACCTTCGATGACGGCGAAAACCCAATATTAAATATGTAAGAAACATATAGCCCACGGTTTTGAACCCCAAACAAAACCGTGGGCTTTTTCTATTTACAGAGAAAGGAGTCCCACACGGATGTATTTCAGCGACAACCGCTCCGACCGATATTACGAGCGAATGATGGTCGGCATTCCTAACTTCAAACCAAGAGGACACGGTGTCGTCATCGTCGGCAGCCGTCCCACAGAACCGCTTGTCATTCTGCGAATACAGGACGGAACGGCAACCCACCGAGAGATTTTGACCGAAACCACCAAAGCAATCAACCACAGACGATTCCGACACCGTCTCAACCAATATCTGAAAGAAAGCGAGATGAACCCTATGCGATACAAGAACGAAAAGCACCAAAGCGAATTCGAGGAAGCCATCAGAAAAAAGGACAAGAAGGACTACGCAATGATGGCAGCTCTGTACCTTCTGACCGCAGACCTTCGTCTGTGGCACCTATCCAAACGCCACGTGGGAAAGATCAGTATTAATTTTGCGGATATCCGGCTCAAGAATATCCACGAAAACGGATACGCCCTTTTCTGCTGTGCCAAAGACCTCTGCATCGGAACAAAGCATCTAACCGTGGCAGACCTCGCCGATACCGACCTCATCCCCCCGAAGCTGTTCGAGCTGATATGCAACGCAATGGCGGTCCGAAGATTCGGCCTCGGCGCAATTAAAACAACGGAAAGGACGAATAATCAATGATCAAAGTAACCGTACAGTATAACGACCACCTGGTCGACATCCACTTCCCATGCTCCGAAACCACACTGCATTCGGCGCTCATGGAGATACACGCAGCCGACGATAACCCGCCCGAACTGTTCGTTACGGACGTTATCTTTCCCGAAGAACTCGACCATCTGAAAGACCGCTTCGTCAATCTGGACGAGCTGAACTACCTTGCCAAGCGTATGGAGAGCTTCTTCGGTACGGAGGAAGAACAGTTCTACGAAGCCATGAAACAAGAAGGATTCACCGAGCTGAAGGATCTCATCAACCTGTCTTTCAATCTTAACAAATACTGCCTCATTCAAAACATTGGCAATATGGGCAAGATCGGTCAGGAATATCTCTTGAACCGTGACGGCTCCATTCCTGCCAACGACGATGCTAACCCCAAATATGCAGAGATCGGCAGACGGCTGATGCAGTCCGGCACCGGCATCGTCACCGAACACGGAATCCTCTTCGTGGATGAGGACGTGCAGTTTCAGGAACTGTATGACGGGCAGGTGTTTCCGCCTTACCTCTACGATTCGAGTATCCTCTGCACCGCAAAGGCAGAATACCACGGCAAGGTGGAATATCTGTACCTGCCCTGTGAGAGAGCCGCCATTGACAAATCCATCGGCAGGCTGGGCGCACCCGATGCCGAGTCCGTCAGCATTATCCTCGATGACTTCATGGTAGATAACCCCGAATGGATGCGCCGTCTGCGTGAAATGACATCAAGCGAAAGCATCTATGATATCAACGACCTTGTAGGAGCCATCAGCAATGCGGATATGCAGCTTGATAAGTTGACCGCCGTAGCAGAATACGCCGGAGTCGAGGATGCAAAGTCCATCACAGCTCTCGCCAACAGCCTCGGACTGTTCACACTGATCGAGGGTGCCGAGGATAATGAAGATGTGGGCAAGCATTTTGTGGAACACGATCCCGACTACGGCGTACCCGAAACCGTGGTGGATTTCATCGACTATGATATGCTCGGTGAGCATATCGCCGACGAGCTGAACGGTCTGTTCGTCTCCTCCGGCTTCGTGTGCATGGAATCGGGATACTCCATCAGCGACGTACTCGACAATGAACAAGGAATCCGTATGGGAGGTATGTAACAATGATAACAGCAGTAATTCAGCATAAAAAAGACACCCTGGTGGTAGAGCTACCGAGAGCCAACACCGACCTGCAAATCAAGCTCCTTTCCATTGGAGTAAGGACACTGCCGCAGAACATCAAGCTGTTCGGCGGTGAGGATGCCGAGATCGACGTGCAGCTCGCATCAAGCAGCCGAGTCGGTCAGCACTTGTGCCGACTGTTCAATACCGAGAACAGCCTCGGTGACGTGAACACCACCGCCTACCTCGTGCAGACCGCTGACGAAGGTATCAAGACCGACCTGGAACACGATATCTACTACGACCAATACGGCACAGCCGCGGAGCTGATAAACGATATCAAGGACAGAACCTTGGCGCTCGGCCCCGTGAAGATGAGCCTGTATTTTCCCTTAACAGGTAACATCGACGAAGGCGACGGTAACCCCTTCACCGTGGGCGACTCCTTCCTCTACGATTACCGATACGACATCAACGACCTCATCGAGGAATACCAAGACCGTGACGTGGAAAGTATCCTCGAATACTTCGACGGCGATGCAGGTGCAAAAGCCAAGCTGGTATCGGCACAGTGGTCGACTGAGATCGTGGACGGAACGCTATACGGCAAAGTAGATCTGCGACTCCGTGAGGAATTAACCGAGGACGAGCTGACCTCCGTGAAGGATTGGATCACCGGACAGAACTCGGACGGAGCCTTTGAAAGCCTCGAAGATCACCCCATCGACAGCGAGGACGGCAAACTGTCAATCTCGCTCTGGCACGGCGGTAACGACTACTTCGTATCCACCCGTGACGAGCTGGATGAATATATTGCACAGCAAAATGAACCGAAGATTGGAGGGATGTGATATATGGCTGTGTTATTTTCCGCAGTAACCATAACCTCGGACAGCGACCAAGCGGAATTCCTCGTTGCAGGTATTCCCAAGAGCTATGCTGATCTCGAAGGCTGGACTGCATTTGAGAGTTTTATGAACGAGGTGGACACGGAACAGGATATCAAAGTCCACGTGGCAGCGTGTCTCTACGGAGAAGGCGAAGTGTTTACGGCTACACCCGAAGAAGTTGCGTACTTCACCATAAGGGCAGCCGAAACCGATGACTTCTTCTACGACCACTGCACCGATGCCGGACACAGCGATTTCACCATCCCGTGGTCACCGAAAGAACTATTCGGAATGGAAGGTACAACGATGTACGACAAAGAAAAACATCCAAATTTAATCGGTCATTCGGTGAACGGTAGCAAGGAGCTTCACAGCATTGAAGATGTAGCAAAATTCATTTGCGAAAACGGACTGCACGGCGACGTTACCATCACCTACGATGACAACACCCCCTTCCTCAATACGTTCGGCATCTATATCGACCGCATAGCAGATATGGATTACCGAGAGGAACTGCTAAAGGTATTAATACCGATGCAGAAGGAACTCGACGGTACGCCGGATTTTGAAGAAGATATCCCCGAAACCAACGGAATGGAGATGAAATAGTATGTCAATTTATGATGATTGGAACCGCATGGCAAAGGAGAACCGAGCGAAATATCCGCCCGGCACTCGCATCCTGCTCCTCGGTATGGACGATCCACACCATCCCGTACCGCCCGGTACGAGAGGAACGGTGGATCACGTCGATGATGGCGGTAATATCCACATGAAATGGGATAACGGAAGAACCCTCAGTCTTTGCAGCGATGCGGACTCCTTCCGCACACTGACCGCCGCCGAGCTTGCGGAGGAACAGGCACAGCAAGAGAATCCCACCGAGGATGAAGGCCAGGACGAGGGCGAAGCTCCCGTTATGAGTATGTAGGAGGACTGCCTATTGGAATACGAAATCTATATCCCACAGCCCCAAGCGGATGCCCTTCTTGCAGAAGCGGCTGACCGCAGTATCTCGGTAGAGGAACTTCTCACCGAGATCATTCAAAACTATATGGAAAGGAACGATGACATTGGCTGACGAAAAGAAAGGCATTACCGTCAAGATCGATGCCGACCTTCACGCAGAGGTCAGAGAGTATATCGAACAGCACGGAATGACGATGGCAGAGTTTATCACCCTTGCCGTCGACAACGAATTACACCCCAAGCACCAAAACAAGGAGGAAAAGAACATGGGTAATATGCGCACGATGGCGTTTCAGGTGCCGGAGGAACTGTTTCAGAGGATCAAGGGCTACCTGCAGCGCAACAACATGAGTCAGAAGCAGTTCGTCCTCGGACTGATCGAAGCCGAGCTGGACCGTGAACAGACACAGCGAAGCGGTGTGACCAAGGATCAGCAGACCGAAGGTGTGGACACCGAGGATGGCATAAACGCCGATCCCGAAGCGGTGGACGGCAGCGGTGATACCGACGAGGACGAAACTGAGGATGAGGAAGAAACCGAAGGTCTCGGAATGAGTATGGGCGGTATGTAACCGCCGCAGAAACGGAGGTGTAACAACTAAATAAATAGGAACGGTCGGATGCCCTATGGCAATCCGATTTTTTGATATGTTCGCAGGTATCGGTGGTTTTCGCAGCGGACTCGAAGCGGTGGGCGGCTTTGAATGCATCGGTCATTGCGAGATCGATAAAAAGGCAAACCAAGCCTATAACGCAATCTACCAACCGAAAGGAGAAATCTACTTTGAGGACGCTACAAAAATTGATACAAACGACCTGCCGGACATTGACCTCATCTGTGCGGGCTTTCCATGCCAAAGTTTCAGCGTGGCTGGCAAACGGCTCGGATTCAAAGACGATACAAGAGGAACTCTCTTCTTCGAGGTTGCCCGAATCGCTGAAGCAAAACGGCCTCCACTTCTTCTCTTGGAAAACGTTCCGGGACTGCTATCGCATGACGGAGGCAGGACGCTGTTTACCATCCTCACCACGCTTGTTGAATTGGGGTATGATATCGAATGGTGTGTGCATAACAGCGCGTTTTTCGGAGTCCCCCAGCAGCGGCGCCGCCTGTATATTGTCGGATATCTTGGAAACCGATGTACCGGAGAGTTATTTCCTCTCAATGGCAGCAATGCGGAAGATCTCAAGCAACTCATCCCCGGACCGCAAGGTCAGCGTGTCTACGATCCAAGCGGAAGTGCCTGCACTCAATGCGCCGGCTCCGGTGGATGGGGCGGTAAAACAGGACTGTACTTCATAGACATGAACCCCGATCCTGTCATTACCGATCATGCACGATGCATCACCGCAAGACAGGATTCCGGTATCAGCAACCACCGAGGTGAACACTCCGGTGTCATCGTAGTGGATGACGAGGACGAGCCGAGAGCCGTACTCACTCCCGACCGAGAAACGGTACGACAGCAAGGTCGGCGTGTGAAAGAACCGAACGAAGCCATGTTCACGCTTACAGCACAGGACAGACACGGCGTATGGCACAGAGGCCGTATCCGTAAGCTGATGCCCATTGAATGCTGGCGGCTCCAGGGCTTCACAGATGAACAATTCTATAAAGCACAGGCGACCGGACTCAAGGACGGTCACCTATACAAGATGGCAGGCAATGCGGTGAGCGTTCCTGTCATTTCTGCTATCGGGCGCAAACTCTTGCAGCTCGATGAAATCTATCACCTAACGAAAGGACGGTGTGAAACGTGGTAAAGGAAAAAACACTAACCATAGAGCTGTCGCATGAGAATCCACTCGGCGACGGTTATTTTTACGCCATGTTGGATCTGCCTGCCGAGGAACATGAGATCAGGGATGCCATCCAACGAGCGAGAATGATTGGTCGTGAGGAAAGCTTCCGAAGTATTGGCATCCTCGACTGCGGTGCATGGCCGGAGCTGTTGTATTACAGACTGGACTCGCCGACCATCGACGAGCTGAACTTCTTTGCTAACCGCATCGCACAGATGGATGACAGCGAACTCGCTATCTTCCGCACCGTTGCGCCGAAGGTGCTTGGCAGTCCTGCGGATGACCTTCTCAGTATGAAGGATCTGATCAACTGCACCTATGGATACGACGAGATCATGGTGGCATCCAACATCCGCACCGACGAGCAACTCGGACAGTTCATCATCGAAAACGAACTGCATGACGACGTGAATAACATTCCCGAATCGTCTCTGTACCTGCTTGATAAAGCCAAGATCGGTGCGCTTTATCGGACTTCGCTCAACTGCGATCTGACAGACGGTTACGCCATCTTCGCAGGCGACTATAAGCCACCCGAAATCTACGACGGAAAGCAGCTCCCCGAAACTGCGGTGGAAGATTGGTACGCCTTCCGATTACAGATTGCACCGCCTCCCACTGAGGATGTATCCGAGGTCGAGGACAAAGCGGTATGGATCACCCTCCCGATGGCAAGGCAAGCAGCCGACCGTATTGCCCGTGAGCTGGGTGTCGGCAGTATCGAAGAATGCGTGTACTTGGACTTCGAGTCCTCCGTGCCTCAGATCACTGCCGATCAGTTTGGCGATATGCAGCTCTTCGATAAGCTGAACGGTCTTGCCGAAAAGCTCCCGTATCTCTCCCCACAGGAACAGATGAAGTTCAAGGCGGTACTCTCCGCAGAGCATCCCGCCGATCTTGACGATATCGGCGACGTTATTGCCAACCTCAATAAGTACGAACTGAGTGCCTACGTGGACAGCGACAGCGACTTTTTCAAGAGCTATCTCGAACACCACCTCGGCATTGGCTTCGATCATAAGTGGTTGGGCGGTCTGTTCGCAAAGGATGAAGGAGCAAGGCTCCTCGAACGGTTGGGAGCTACCAACACCGATTACGGCGTGATCTCCGCAAGGGGCGGCACCTTGCATGACCTTGTCCCGTATGACGAGGTACAAGCAAAGGAGCTGACCACCCAAGCACTCACCGATGAGAAATTAGAGGTGGTGGAGGTGCTTGGGCAAACGGCGCTGTTTACCAACGGCAGAGTCACCGAACAGGAACTGCCGGAGGGGTTATACCGATACGATCTGCGATCCGGCGAAGGCATCACCTTTGCTACCGTGGAGCCGTATGCCAGGAGCGACCACAGCGGCACCATCCTTGTCAAAGCACCTCTGTCCTTCGGCAGCGAAGGATATATCGCCTTTGACGATGACACTTCGCCCAACTTCCTCGGATACGAGCTGACTCCCACCGAGTTCATGGAAACTGACTTTACGCAGTCCGATGATGAGGACTTGGATGAGGACGAGGATGAAACCCAAACCATACAGATGGGAGGTATCTCACAATGAGCATTAAAACCATAACGACCGATGACCTGCGCCGAATGAAAGGCAAAGAAGGTCTCATATTGCAGGGTTGCGGAGGTGATCCCCAAGAATGGCTGGACGGCATCAACGACTTGCTGACAAAGGAAGGCATTCTTCTGAACGGCAGTAAGTTCGAGAACTGCTCCGTATTTAAGCACGGAGAGCTGACCTGCATCCTGTATCCCTTTGAAGGTACGGAGCTGAACATCGGTAAGTTCGCCGTGTGGCGTTTGGCTACCCACGACAACTTCGGCGGCACCTGGCTTTCGGACTACGTTCCCAACAGGCTGGGTGGCTTCGAAGGAGAAATCCCCGATGAGGACTGCGACGAAGATATGGACGAAGGGTTCGGTATGCGCCAATGAACTACGATGAATTCAGCAAGAAATTGGAGCAGACCGTAGGCTCCGGCGACCTTACTGATACCACAGGCGACTTTCAATGTGACCAAACAGGCGGTTACCCCACCTGCCTCTGTGTCTGTTGGACGAAGGGTGTGGCGTGGTTGATGCTCCGCTATGACCTTGCCGATGACGGCGCGGATCTGTCCGAATTCGAGCAAGGCGTTGCCGATTTCGGCATTCGCAAATGCGAGGACGTGGATCAGTTCAACGCCCTCCTCAAGGATCTCGGCGAGGATGCATACGATATCGGATATATCCCGCCGGAGGAAGATGAAACCGAAACTATGAATATGGGAGGAATATAACCAATGAACGAACTTGTATGGCTTATTGTCGGGCTTCTGCTCGGCGGGTGTCTCGGAATCGGCATCCATTGCTGTTTTCTGATCAACCGTACCGGATACTACGAACAGGAAATCCGTAAGCTGAAGGCACAGCTCGAACGCAAAGACAAGACCTATCTTGACCAATAAGTATTAAGACGGTATCAATCGCCCCGTGACGATTGGTACCGTCTTTTTTTCGTTTATGGGGCGATTGAACCGTCACGAAAGTGAGGTGATCCCCATTAAAACCCCTGTATCGAGGGTGGGCAATAAAACATCCATCCTTCACATTCTCTACGCGCTGTTTCCGCTGAACTACGGCAGATTTATTGACGTGTTCGGCGGCTCCGGCAGCGTACTTCTCGGAAACCCCACCGTGTCCTCCTTCGAGGTGTACAACGATTTTGACCGCAACCTTGCGAATCTGTTTCACTGCATGAAGGAACGCACGATGGCAACCATCCGAGAGCTGGGCTTCTGCCACTTAAACTCCCGTGAGGACTTTATAGCCATCCGCAGGTTTTTCGAGAACGAGGTCTTTGACGATCTGTACCTCTCGGAAGAACTGAAGCTGACGGAGATACTGTTCCCACCGCCCGAAGCAAAGGAGCTGATGGAGATACGCACAAGGATAACCGAAGATTACGATGTCCGACGTGCCACCATGTTCCTCAAGCTCCTGCGATTCAGCTACTCCAGCAGCGGAAAATCCTATGCATCACAGCCATTTGACATCCGAAAGCTCTTCGGACTGATCTCGGAGCTGCAAACCCGTATGGCGAACGTCATCGTGGAAAACCAGGACTTCGAAACGCTCATCAAGCACTACGACCGTCCCGATGCCTTCTTCTACGCCGATCCGCCATACTTCTCCACCGAGGATATGTACGAGGTGGGTTTCGGATGGGATGACCACGTCAGACTGAGAGATACGCTGAAAAACATCAAGGGCAAGTTTCTCTTGTCCTACAACGACTGCCCCGAAATTCGGGAGCTGTACGAAGGCTTCTCGCTCTTCGACTTCTCCCGAACCCATTCCATGGCACAGAGGTATGAGGCAGGCAAAGAATTCAAGGAACTACTCATCGGCAATTACGACCTCTACGAAAGGGAGCGCGCAAAGCCTGCACAGCTCACGCTGTTCAATGTGTACGGCGACGCCTTTGACGATGAGTGCTACGACTACGAAAAAATACTGAAGGAGTGTATCATCCAATGCAAGATAAGAAGATGAAAACTGAGATCGTCCTCCTTGCCGTGCCTGCCGAGATGCTCTTGGAGGCAGGGATCTTTGAGGGCGATCCTATGCAGATGTACGTGGACGGCAAGAAACTCGTTATCGAAAACCTCGATGACGTTGGCGACATTGTCTGTGAAGGCGATTGCGAGGACTGTCCCGTAGACCAAACCGACTGCGACGGCGAGTGTGACTCTTGCCCGTGCAGAGAACATTGTGAATACAGTGAGGTGAACGAAAAATGAAAAAGCTATTCCGAATCCTCGGCAAACGAGGAAGAATTACTATCCCGTATGAGATCAGACAGCGTGTAGGCTTTTCCTACAACGACGTCCTCTCCTTTACCGAAGCGGATGACGGCAGAACCGTCATCGTCAAGCGTGAGAAGATCTGTGATAACTGCCAAGGAGCGCAACCTGCGGTCGTAAAAGACGACGAGGTTACGCTCTTTGACTTTTTAAGCGGTCTGTCCGCCGATCAGCAGAGAGCAGCTCTCGTCCACCTCTCGGTATTGTGGGCTGAGAAACAGGCAGCTCATTCCAATAAGCAAGAATAAAATACGCAGTTGAAAGGTGGTGGTGATAAATATGACTGCGGTCATAAAACGCCTAAATATACAATCTAAGAAACGGAGGTAAATGCCTTATGGCAACCAAGAAATCGCCGCAGAAAGCGGCACAGAAACAAAAGCCGCCCTTGCCAAATATCACGGCAAGCATCGACCGTCTTGTCCCCACCGAGGGTGACGGTGTCAAAGCACTTGCAAGTATCACCATCGGCGGTCATTATGCCATCCACGGCTTCAAGGTCTATGAGTCCGAGGAAAAAGGCTTGTCCGTCCTTTGCCCCGCAACCAAAAGCGAGAAAAACGGCAAGTATTATGAGAACTCGCATCCTATCACGGCTGAAGCCCGTGAGGATCTGAACAGCACCATTCTCGAAGCTTATGAACAGAAGCTTCAGGAGGAACAAAGCGAGGATCAGGGCGAGGATCTCGGCCAGGGACAGACGATGTAAGGTTTTTTTGCGAAATTTTCCGATAGTCGCTGGACTTTCGGGAAAGTATCGGTATCCTGTTGGTTGAGGTGATACCAAATGAAGAAAAGAATACTCGCAGCCCTCCTTGCAACGGAAATCCTACTAACCCTTGCGGGATGTGCAAACAACGAAGCAGATGCTCCTGCTCCAGATACTACAAGACCGACGGCGACGGCTACGGCAGAAACCACAGGCACAGCCGAATCGGATACGGACACGGAACACACAGAAGAAAAGGAAAACAGCACTGTCGAGGAAACAAAGCTTGCTGAAACGACTAAAACCCAAGAGCCGTCAGAATCCGTAACCGAGCAGACTGAAACAAAGCCTGCTGAAACCAACCTGCAGACCACGGAAAAGCCGGAGTCAGAGAGTAAACCTGCCGAAATGATGCCAAAGGAAACCGAGCAAAAGCCTACGGAAACCAAGCCTGCGGAAACAAAGCCACCGCGGACGGAAAGCACCGAGCAACCAAAGGTCGAGGAAACAAAACCCGAAACGAAACCGACCGAACCCGAAACTCATCCCAAGCAGACAGAAGAAAAGCCCAAGGAAACCAAGCCGGAGGTAACCGAACCGCCAAAGGAAACGGAGCCTCCCACCGAAACAGAACCTCCGAAGGTGATCGAGCCGGAGCCTACGGAAAAGCCTGCTCCCTTCGACATCGACCACTGGATCGCTTATGCAAAGAGTTACGCCGAAAGCAAAGGACTCGTGCTGAGCAACACAGCGGTGGATTGCTGGGATAACCCCATCCGAGCAGGTGCGCACTGCATCTACCTTGAAAGGGATCTCCAAAGCAGACTGAACCGCTACGCAAAGGACGAGGACATCACTGACGTGTGGATCTGGGCAGAAGCTACGGGCAACGACTGCTACGACATTTATATCGGATACGCATAACCAAATATCAATCTCAAAAACGCACCGAAACGCTCGGTGCGTTTTTCATTTCAAAAGGAGGCCTATTGAATGAAAAAGAATCTATTCAGGAAAGGTATGTCGGCATTGCTTGCCGTAATGATGTGCCTTTCCGCTTTTATCGGCATGGGAACGACAACTGCTTTTGCAGCCGAAGCCGAAACCGATGAAGTGGTAATGATGGCATTCCCCCGTGAAGGCGACGATAACTACAGCGCCAATTGGGGGCATGGCAAACTCAACTATATGAACGGCTGGTTTGCAGGTGACTCCAAGAAAGTCACGGTTTACACCATCGGATCTTGGAACGGCAATGCCTGTTACTGCATCGAACCCGGCACACCTCTCGCCATCGGCGATGTGATGACCAAACGTGATGAGAACTTTTGGGATAACTATCCCTCCACCTATAATAAGACCATCGATGCAGATGAGATCAAGCTGTTCATCGGTCGAATCTTCCAGTACGGCTACACCGGAAAGGTAAGCACCGAATGGCGTTCACAGAATGCTGCCGATGCAGATAAGCTGGCGCACATTATGGCGACACAGACGCTCGTTTGGGAAACAGTCGTCGGTGAGCGTGATTCAGACTTCAACCATGTTGATCCCGGCAGCTATGATGCGGTAAAAGACCGTGTCGCTACCAATCACCCGCTGTACAGTCAGTTTATTTCTTACTACAACAGTATGGAAGCCAACGTACAGAAGCACTCCAAGGTGCCGAGTTTCTTTGCAAAGTCCACCTCTAAAGCACAGGAAATTGAGCTTGCGTGGAACGGCACAAACTACTCCGCAACCTTGACCGATACCAACAATGTATTGGGCAATTACACCTTTAGTGCCGATAAGTCCGGCATTACCTTCTCTGTCAGTGGAAACAAGCTGACCGTCACTGCAAACACCGCACCCTCCGGTAAAGTAAGCATCACAGCCACCAAGACCGGCTCTGTGAGAAAAGGCGTTGTGGTATGGTCGGACGGCGTATACGCACCCGGCAGCGGTATTCAGGACTTGTCCACTTACTCTGCCGAAGTCAACGATCCTGTCAAGGGCTATCTGAACATTAAGGTCAGCCTCGGCTCTGCCAAAATTGTTAAGACTTCCGAGGACGGAAAGGTGTCTGGTATTACCTTCACCATCACCGGCAACGGTGTGAATAAGACGGTAACCACCGGAGCGAACGGCGAGATCAAGATCGACAATCTCAGCCCCGGCACCTACACCGTGACCGAGGTGGTGGAAGATCGCTACGAACTGCAGACAGCAAAAACCGTAACCGTCGTATCGGGACAGACCGCAACCGTATCGTTTAACAATACGCTCAAGCGCGGCGACCTCAAGATCGTTAAGACCTCCGAGGACGGCATCGTATCGGGTGTTCCTTTCGTGGTATCCGGCAACGGTATCAACAAGAATGTGACTACCGATAAAAACGGCGAGATCAAGATCGAAGGTCTCTTGCCCGGTACCTACACGGTAACCGAGCAGCATAAGGACTACTATGAACCGCAGGCAAGCAAAACCGTTACGGTGGAATATAACAAGACCGCAACGGTATTCTTCGATAATGTCCTCAAGCGCGGTGACCTTACCGTCACCAAGACTGCCGAGGACGGTCTGACCGAAGGCATCAAGTTCCGTCTCACCGGTACCTCCGACAGCGGCGTAAAGATTGACGTGACTGCCACCGTGGACAGCACGGGTAAAGCCTATTTCAAGAACATCCTCATCGGCAGCGGTTACGTGTTGGAGGAAGTGGATACTGCCCTCAAGTATATCGTACCCGACAGTCAGGACGTGGAGATCGAATGGGCAAAGGTAGCCACCGCCGAGGTATACAACGAGCTGAAGCGCGGCGACCTCAAGGTCATCAAGACCTCTGAGGATAACTTCGTGGAAGGCATGAGATTCCACCTCTACGGAACTTCACTCTCCGGCGAGAAGGTCAGCGTTTACGCTTATACCGACAAGAACGGTGTGGCAGTATTCGAAGATATCCTCATCGGTGAGAATTACACCTTGGAGGAAGTCAATACAGCCATCCGTTACGTGATCCCCGAAAGCCAGGGTGCGGTCATTGAATGGAACGAAGAGACCGAGGTCAAGTTCCACAATGTCCTTAAGAAATGGAAAGCAGAAGCACAAAAGCTCGACAGCGAAACTGACGACAAGGCACAGGGCGATGCTACCCTCGAAGGTGCAGTATACGGCGTATTCAAGGATGGTGCGCTCATCGACACCTATACGACAGACAAGAACGGATATTTCCTTACCGACTACTATCCTTGCTACGAGAACGTGGAATGGATGATCCGTGAGATCAGCCCCTCCGAAGGATACCTGCTCGACGAAACCGTCTATTATATCGACACCTACGCAGGGCAGTATACGGTTGAGTTGAACACCGTGTATCCCGACGTGTACGAAGATATCATCAAAAGCAAGATCACCATCATCAAGCATACTGATGACGGCTCCACCAAGATCGAAACACCCGAAGTCGGTGCCATGTTTGAGGTGTACCTCAAGAGCGCAGGCAGCTATGAAGCCGCCGAAACCACCGAGAGAGATATCCTCACCTGTGATGAGTTCGGCTATGCCGAAACCATCGACCTGCCTTACGGCGTATACGTGGTAAAGCAGATCAAGGGCTGGGAAGGCAGAGAGCTGCTCGATCCCTTTGAGGTGTTTGTCAGCGAGGACGGCGAAGTATATCGCTACCTCATTAACAACGCAAACTTCGAGTCCTATCTCCACGTAGTTAAGACCGACAGCACTACGGGCAAGACCATCCCTTATGCGGGCGCAGGTTTTCAGATCTACGCTCCCGACGGCAGTCTCGTAACCATGAGCTACACCTACCCGACGCTGACCGTGATCGACACCTTCTACACCGACGAGAACGGCACGCTCCTCACACCCGAAAAGCTCCCTTACGGCAAGGGTTACTCCCTTGTTGAGGTGCAGGCACCCCACGGTTACGTCCTCGATGCAACTCCTATCTACTTTGACGTGACCGAGGAAAACTCCGCCGATGAAAACGGAATTACCATCGTCAAGGTAGTCAAGGAGAACGAACCGCAGAAAGGAACGATCACTATCACCAAGACCGGTGAGGTCTTCTCCACTGTGGTGGAATCTGATGGAGCATATCAGCCCGTGTATGAAATCAAGGGCTTGGCAGGTGCGGTCTATGAGATCACTGCCGCCGAAGATGTGGTAACCCTCGACGGTACGCTCCGTTATAAGAAGGGCGACGTCGTTGCCACCATCACCACAGGCGCAGACGGAACGGCTACCACCGAGCCGCTGTTCCTTGGCAAATTCGAAATCCGAGAAATCACAGCACCCCACGGTATGATCCTTAACGGCGATACCGTAACCGTAGAGCTGACCTACGCCGGACAGGAGATCAAGATCACGACCACCTCTGCCGCCTTCGTGAACGAGCGACAGAAGGTAGAAATTGATCTCTCCAAAGTCTTGGAACAGGACGAGAAATACGGCATCGGTATGAATGGTGAGATCACCTCCGCCAAGTTCGGACTTTTCGCTACTGAGGACATCGCCGCAGCTGACGACAAGGTCATCCCCAAAGACGGTCTCATTGAAACCGTAACCTGCGACGAGAACGGCAAGGCGGTATTTGCAACCGATCTGCCCGTAGGTGCGAAGGTATACGTCAAGGAGATCGCAACCGACAGCCACTATATCCTCTTTGACAGCACCTATCCCGTAACCTTCGAGTATGCAGGCCAGGACACCGTGGTGGTGAAAATCTCCGTGAATAATGGAGAAGCTATCACCAACGAGATCATCCGTGGCACTATCATCGGCAAGAAGCTGGATGAGGATGGCTTCACCATCTGCGGTGCGCTCTTCGGTCTCTTCCGTGAGAACGAAACCGAGTTCACCGAGGAAACCGCCCTTGCTACCTGCCAGTCCAATGAGATCGGCATCTTCACCTTCGAGAACGTACCATTCGGCAGATGGATCGTCCGTGAGATCAAGGCAGCTCCCGCATTCGTACTGAACGAGAACAGCTATGCTGTAACCGTAGGCACGGACGAGGAAGTCATCGAGATCACCATCGAGAACGAGTTCATCACCGGCTCGGTCAAGACCACAAAGGTGGATAAGGAATACCCCGACAACAAGCTGTCCGGCGCCGTCTTTGAAGTTTACGTGGACGTGGATAATAACGGCGAATTCGATCCCGAAATCGACCTCTTCGTAGGCGAGATGACCGAAACCGAGGACGGCATCTATGAGATGCACGACCTTCGCTATAACGGTTATTTCCTTTATGAAAAGACTGCGCCCGAAGGCTTCCTCAAGGATGACGGCTACCACTATTTCGAGATCAGAAACGACGGCGAAACTGTCATCGTGGAGAACGAGGCAGGCGTTGGCTTTACCAATCAGCCCATCCTCGGTAACGTGACCACCACGAAGGTGGACAAAGAGTATCCCGACAATAAGCTGTCCGGTGCCGTCTTTGAGATCTACAAGGACATGGACGGTAACGGCGAATGGGGTGCCGAGATCGACACCCTCGTAGGTGAAATGACCGAAACCGAAGCAGGCGTATATCTCTATGAGAAGCTCCGCTACGGCGGTTACTTCCTCTACGAAAAGACTGCTCCCGAAGGCTTCGTTAAGGATGACACCTACCACTATTTCGAGATCAGGAATGACGGTGAAACCGTAACCGTAGAAAACGAAGCTGGCGTAGGCTTCACCAACAAGCCCATCGTGGGTGAGTTGGAGCTGACCAAGACCGATATCTCTGACGGCAAAGTCCTTGCAAACGTGGGCTTCCGCATTCGCAATGAAGCCGGAGAGATCGTGGCAGAAGACTACACCGACGAGAACGGCATTGCCAAGTTCACGCTTCGCTACGGTAAGTACACCTATGAGGAATTCGCAGCCTTGGACGGCTATATCCCCGACACAAAGGCATATCCCTTCGAGATCAAGGAGGATGGAGAAATTGTGAAAGCAGCTATGACCAATGAAAAAATCCCCGAAGTACCGCAGACCAGTGATGAGAGCAACATCGGCTTCTGGATCGGACTTGCGGCGGTAGCCCTGGGCGGTGTCATCGCCACCGCCATCGTCCTTATCAAGAAGAAAAAGGACGATGAAAATGAATGATGAAAAAGGTGTATATTTGCTCTCCGCTTGGCGGCGATGTAGCGGGTAACCTGCAGCGGGCAAAGCAGTACGCCAAATATGCGCTTCTGTGCGGAACGGCTCCGGTCGTTCCGCATTTTTACGCCCTATGCTTGAATGACGAAAACCCGAAGGAACGGGAGATCGGACTCGCTGCAGGGCTGTCCCTGTTGTGGTTTTGCGATGAGCTGTGGGTATTCGGCGACCGAGTATCCCACGGCATGGAAAAGGAAATCAACTTTGCCAAGAACCTCAACATCCGCACCTGCTATATCAAGGAATCCCAAGTAAAACAAACTCTCAAGAAACAAGGAGGAACCTACAATGCGTAATAAGAAAATTATGCGAATTCTTCTCTGTGCCGTGCTGATGATGGTGATCGTCAGTACCTTCTCGGTAACGGCCTTCGCCGCAGGCGACGTAGCCGGAGCTATCGAGCAGACATGGAACACCGCCAAGACTCAGGTGCAGACGGTGGTCAACAACGTGGTCTTTCCCGTGGTGGATATGATCCTGGCGATCCTCTTCTTCGTGAAGCTCGGCACGGCATACTTCGATTACCGCAAGCACGGTCAGTTTGAGTTCACCGCGCCTGCGATCCTGTTCGCCTGTCTCATCTTCACTTTGACTGCACCTCTGTATATCTGGACCATCCTGTAAGGAGGTGTCGGCATGAACTTTTTTGAAGGCGAACTTCACAAGATGTTCGGTGGGAACGACATTATCCACGATCCGAAGATCGTCGGCAGAACTCTGCTCGGTAAGATCGACGATGACCTGCGAGTAAAATTGCAGTTCGTCTCCACCGAAGTCCACAAGCACTACGATGCCATTCAGATCTCCATCCTCAACCGTACAGACGGTGTGGTGGACAAAGAAACGATGCTCTTCGGTGACATCATCGGTGTGAAGAACACCAACATCTCAGGTCGAGTGAATCCCTATATGTGGGAGGAAGGTGTCGGCAAGGCGTATTGGTATACGCCTGTTACAGCCTCCGACAAGGCACTGATCGCTGACACCGTCCTCGACTACGTGGGGATGTACCAATCCGAAGGGATGGCCATGTCCCTATGAGAAATTCCCAAACTCGCTGGACTTTCGGAAAGAACCGTGGTATGTTGTTGTGCCGAAAGGAGGCAGCAACATGAGTTTTCTGAAAGACCTGTACAACGGCGAAATTCGCCCTTGCGAGGAAATTCCCGACACAGATGAGTTCAAAGCAGCACAGTCGGCTCTCTCGAAAGCAGCCAAGGAGCTGGACGACGCATTGACGGCAGAGCAAAAAGAGCTGTTCAATGCCTACAAGGAACTGTTCTTTGAATGCATCGATCACTCGTATGCTCACGCATATAAGCTGGGCTTCCTGCACGGTGCTGAACTCATCAAAGAAATCCCCAACCCCGACCGATTACCCGAAACGGAGTAATCGGTCATTTTTTATCCGCAGGCATAGGCGGTGGAGCGATCCACCGTCTGTGTCTGTTTTGAAATCAGGAGGTGAAATCCCATGTTTGATTGGATCGGCGATCTGATTGACGCAATAGCCGAAGCCATACGGGAAGCCTTTGAATTTTTAGGAACACAGATATCCAACACCATTTGGAACACGATGCTCCGATGGTTTTACGAAACCATATACGACGCCGTTGCCGACTTCTTCACGATGATGGGCAATATGGGTGCGGATATCTTTGCTCTTGATTGGGTACAAGCCACCATCAAACTGTTTACGCTGTTTGGATGGTCGCTCTTCGTTGCCGGATTGGTGGTTGCCGTATTCGACGTGGCAATCGAATACCAACACGGCCGAGCAGATATCAAGACCACATCCATCAATATCCTTAAAGGCTTCTTTGCCTGCTCCTTAATCGGAGTAGTGCCTGTAGAACTGTATAAGTTCTGCATATCCCTTCAAAACACCTTCTCCCACGACCTGTCGGCACTGTTCGCCGGAGGGCAATCCATTGACCTTGCGGGACAAAGCACAAGTGTCCTTGTCGGCAGCTTCGCTGTGTCGAGCAACATCACGTTCAGCCTGTTTAACATCCTTGCGCTGATCGCCTTTGCCTACTGCGTAATAAAGATATTCTTCCAAAACATCAAGCGCGGAGGAATACTGCTCGTACAGATGGCGGTCGGAGCCTTGTATATGTTCTCCATTCCGAGAGGATATATGGACGGCTTCGTGCAATGGATGAAGCAGGTAGCGGCGATCTGCCTTACGGCGTTTATGCAGACCACCTTGCTATTCCTCGGACTGCTTACTTTCCCCGGCAATATGCTCCTCGGTCTCGGTATTATGCTTGCCGCCAATGAGGTGCCGAGAATTGCCCAGCAGTTCGGTCTCGACAGCTCGGTAAGAGTCAATATGATGAGTGTTGTCCATGCGACCACCACCGCCGTCAACCTCACTCGCTCCCTTGCGAGAGCGAAGTAAAGGAGGTACGGCATGAAAGAAAATATGGAATTGGAACGCAAGGATCTCGTCATTGACCGTGATATGGAGGTGGACTGCGACATCGGTCAGCAGATCACCTGTTATATCGAAACCTGGTTTGACGTGGACGAGAAGTTCCGTATCAGGACCAATGCCGACGAAGGCACATGGATGAATATGTACGGCAAATACAATCCCTTTGCCGATACGCTCCGTATCGAATGCGTGATCAGCGGTGATGACTTCTCCGACGAGTTCGACTATCAGCCAACGGCGGCAGAGTCGCAGCTCATCAAGGATATGATCACCGAACGCATCCGTGAGGTACACGGTCAGACTCCGAAGGAGTTCTGCAACAGCTTCATTACCCAGGGCGAAAAGGTGTATGTATATCAAAACCGAGGAACGCTCTCAGCCGAGCAAATCATTGCTAAGCACAAACGCATCCAAGCCCACTGCGAGGAATGCGGATATATTCAGGGCGGCAGCATCAGCATATCCGTGCCGATGAGCCGAAGCGGAAACGAATTCAAGAATATGATCGACTACTGCAAAGTCCGTGGAATCTCCAAGATATTGGTGGACAGCCTCCACGATATCGGAGAAGCTCCTGCCGATGTAGATAAGGTAGTCGGTTATCTGTGCGGGCGCGGTTTCGAGGTGGAGGCAGTGGACTGCGGTCTGACCTTCGCCTCCAAGACCGAGAGCGAAGATCAAGGCATAACGATGGGAGGAATGTAAATGACACAATATCTGTATCCGCAGAACCTAAAGGCCACTGCAAACCTGTGGCTGTGGGGGCTTCGGGACTTTGCCATACTTGGCATTGCCGCACTGCTTTCCATCGTGTGTATGGTACAGTTCGGCTTTTTTATTCCCGCAGCCGCAACCCTTTGCTATGGCTTTTTAACCATCCGCATGGATGAAACCACCGTGATGGACTTTATCAAATACGCCATCCGGTACTTTATTACAACCCAACAGTACTACGAATGGAGGTGACGATCATGGCAAAGGAAAACAAACCGCAGAAAAAGAAAAAAGGACGCTCCGTGCAGGATCTCATGGGCATCAAGACCTTCACCAAATACGGTCTGGCAACGAACAAGGGCGAGCTGCTCTTTTACCTCGTTTCGCCCACCAATATATCGGTGCTGTCAGCGGTGAACATTGAGATCAAGGTGCGCCATCTGATGATGGTGCTGTCGGCGATCCCCGACATCGAGATCACCTGCACCGACTCCTCCGAATGCTTTGACGATAACAAGGCATATCTGCAAGGCAGACTCGCAGAGGAAAACAATCCGAAGGTGCGCCGTCTGCTCAAAAAGGACATGGACTTCCTCGACAGCATTCAGGTGGAAATGGCGACCGCCCGACAGTTCCTCTTCATCGCAAGATGCAAAGGACTGAAACCGGAGCAGGTCTTCCAAAGCGCCAACCGTATCGAGAAGATCATCTCCGAGCAGGGCTTCGAGGTAAAGCGTATGAAGAAAGCGGATATCAAACGCTTCCTTGCTCTGTACTTCGACGCTTCAATGAACGGAGAGCATATGCCCGATGTCGACGGCGAACAGTTCTATGAGGTGGACGATGAAGAAACGGAGGATTAGTCTCATTATTCTGCTTCTTCTGCTGTCGGCGGTCTGCCTCACATCCCTCACAATGGCGTGGAAGGAATACGCAGACCAGGCAAGCGACCGCCATGCCTTTGACGAACTTGCCGAGCTTGTAGAAAAGCCGGAGGAAACGACCGCGCCGGCCACGGAAACCGAGTCCACTGACACTACCGAGGATACGACGGAAGAAACCACCGATACCGAAACCGAGCCGGAGCCAACCGAGCAGAAGCGAAACCTTGCTCCCATTATGGAGCAGAACAGCGAATGCATCGGGTGGATCTATATCGAAGGCACGGCGGTGAACTATCCCGTGATGCACACTCCAAGCGATCCGCAAAAATACCTGCGAAAGAACTTCGAAAAGAAATACAGTGTATCCGGCATCCCGTTTCTCGACTACCGATGCACCCCCGACACCAACCTCATAATATACGGTCACAACATGAAGAACGGAACTATGTTCTCCGATCTGAAGAAATACCTCGATAAGACCTTCCGAGAGCAGCACCCCGTCATAGAGCTGGAAACAGCAGACGGTGTGCGGTACTTCACGGTAACCGAGGTAATAAAGACCGACATCTACGATAAGCGGTACGAGGATATCGAAGTCAAGGACGGCAGGCAGAAGCTCATCCTCTCCACCTGTTACGGCTCGGCGAAAAGCGGAAGGCTTCTCGTCATCGCCGAAGAAACCTAAATCCCAATATGAATCAGTCGTTTTGCGGATACGGCAAGACGGCTCGTCTTGTCCTCTGTCCGCAAAGCGGCGGAAGGAGGAAAAATGTCAAAACGAACCCCAAAAGTTCTCACGCCGGAGCAGATGGAGGAAATCCGCACCAAGGACTTCTTCGATATGATCCTGCCCGGCACCGTGAAATTTTTATCCGACCATTATATCGTCGGCGACAGCTACCGTTGCGTGTGGGTAATCCGTGAGTATCCGCCCTCTACCGAGGAACAGGCCATCCTCTCGCAGCTTGCCGACCGCAACGGCGTAACGCTCCGTATCTACCACCGATTGGTGGAGGCAATGGAGCAAAGGAAGATCATTCAGAACGCCACCCGTCGTAACAAGATGAAAAGCGGCGGTAACGACATGAACGATACCATCGAAGCCGAAGGCAACCTCCAGGACGTGATTGAACTCCTGGCCAACCTGCGAAAGAACCGTGAACCCCTTCTGCATTGCTCGGTATTTATCGAGCTGAAGGCAAAGGACATGGACTCCCTCAAGGAGTTGCAGAGCGAGATCGCCATGGAGCTGACTCGCTCCAAAATGTCGGTGGACAGACTGACCTTACGACAGAAAGAAGGATTCCTCTCCGTTCTGCCCGTGGGCTTCAATCAGTTCGGCGCACAGTACGAGCGCGTACTGCCTGCCTCCAGCGTTGCCAATTTCTATCCCTTCAACTTCTCCGGCAAGACCGATCCCCACGGTCTGTATATCGGCAGAGATAAGTACGGCACGAACATCCTCGTCGACTTCGACCGCCGTGCCGAGGATAAGACCACATCCAATATCCTCATCCTCGGTAACTCCGGTCAGGGCAAGAGTTATCTCTTAAAGCTCATTCTCACAAACCTGCGAGAGTCCGGCAAGAGGATCATCTGCCTCGATCCCGAAAGCGAGTACCATGAGCTGTGCGGAGAGCTTGGCGGCTGTTATATCGATTTCATGTCGGGCGAATACACCATCAACCCGTTAGAACCGAAGGTGTGGGCAGACGGCGTGGAGGACATCGATCCCACCACTCCCGACGCCTTCAAGAAGGTAACCCGACTGAGTCAGCACATCGCTTTCCTCAAGGACTTCTTCCGAAGCTACAAGGATTTCACCGATGCGCAGATTGATACCATCGAGATACTGCTCTCCAAGCTCTACGCCCGATTCGGTATTACCGACAGCACCGACTACAGTAAATTCAAGCCTACGGACCATCCCATCATGGAGGACTTTTATAAGCTCTGCGAGGAAGAATTCATGACCTACGACAAGCAGCGCCGATACCTCTACACCGAGCAGACACTCCAGGAGGTGTGCCTCGGCATCCACAGTATGTGCGTAGGATCGGAATCGGTGTATTTTAACGGCTACAGCAACATCACCGACGATGCCTTCCTTGTCTTCGGAGTCAAGGGCTTGATGGACACCAACAAGCGACTGAAGGATGCGATGCTTTTCAACATCCTCTCGTATATGTCCAACCAGCTCCTGGGCGTAGGCAACACCGCCGCCTCCATCGACGAGCTGTATCTGTTCCTCACCAATATGACGGCAATCGAATATATCCGTAACGCCTCCAAGCGAGTGCGTAAAAAGGAGTCCTCGGTCATTCTGGCAAGTCAGAATATCGAGGACTTTTTGATTCCGTCGATCCGTGAGTTTACAAAGCCCCTGTTCAGCATCCCCACGCATCAGTTCCTCTTCAATGCCGGACAGATCAATCCGAAGGAGTATATGGACGCCTTGCAGGTAGAACCCAGCGAATTCGAGCTGATCAAGTATCCCGAACGAGGAACCTGCCTGTACCGATGCGGCAACGAGCGATATCTCTTGCAGGTCATCGCACCGGAGTATAAGTCCGCCATCTTCGGAAAGGCCGGAGGACGATGAGTGCGACAGTAGCGGCAGCTCTCAAAAAGATAGCCGTCTACATCCTTACGGACAAAAAAGCCCTCAAGGTTGTAGGCGGCATCATCCTCGGCATCATTATCATCATTATTATGCCGATTGTGGCGTTGCTCGGAATCTTCACCGGCAGCGTGGACATCGACACCGAAAGACTCCATGAGATGATCGCCGAGCAACAGTCTGTGGCGATTGAGAGCTGGTCGAATGTAGAAACCGCCATGACGAACGCAGGCTACGACTCCCTCCGTATTCAGGAGGCACAAGCACTGTTCACCTTCGCCCTGTACGATCACGCTTCCGAGCCGGACTTCGCAAGTAAGCTGGTAGGATGCTTTGCACAGGAGCAGACGGACGAGGAACTGATCTCCGCTGTCAACGCAGCCTTCGGAACGAACATCGTAACCGCTGACTTCACCAACGTGATGGCAAGCACCCGTGCGGCGTATATCGACAGCTCCGGCTATACCGATCCCACCACCAAAAACAGCACAGACCTTGTGATGTGGGCAGAGTTTGCTCACGCCAAAGGATGGGGCTACGTTTGGGGAACCTACGGCGACGTTCTGGACAACGATCTGTTCGAGTACAAGAAAACGCAGTATCCCGACGAAGTCGGTGGTAAGGCAGAGTATATCGAGTCCAACTGGCTCGGCGGCAGAACCGCCGACTGTGTCGGTCTCATCAAGGGCTACGGGTGGTTTGAGCCGACCACCAACAACATCATCTACGCCACCAACGGAATGCCCGATATCGGTGCTGACGATATGTACAATAACGCCACCGAGAAAGGCACTATCGACACCATCCCCGAAATCCCCGGACTTGCCGTATGGCACGAAGGTCATATCGGCATCTATATCGGAAACGGCGAGGTCATCCACGCAGCGAACACCAACGCAGGCGTGATCAAGACTCCCATCGGCGACAGCGGATGGACGCATTGGCTCAAGATACCGTATATCACCTATGCGGAAGAAACGGAGAAATCAACCGAATGAGATACCGTGGTTTTATTATCACAAGCACACCCGACTCCGGTATCGAACGGTACGACAGACAAAGCAGTCAGGACGTTCTCTGCAACGGATATTACTGTCAGATCTACGACGGCGATGACGATCAGTACGCCAATCAGCTTGATGACTTCTGCATCGCCGAAGGTCATGAGATCAAGGACTGCTCCTACGGTGAGTTGGAGCGAGGTATCGCAAGATACGTGGACGATCACTATGATGACCTCGTGGAAGAACAGCAATATTACTTTGCCAAACGGCAGTCGGAGCTGATCGGACGGCTCGTGTGCTGGATCGGCGAAACCGAGTCCGGTGAGGAACTGTATCATACGCTCTCCGAGGTCGTCGGTATGAAAGACGATGAGATTCGGGCGGCAGGCTTTACCTCCCTTGTCCCATATTTCAACCGAGAAGGATATGCGCAGACCATTGCGGAATATCTCATCGACGAAGGCACAAATGACACCTACTCCGGCAACCTCCACGTGCCGTTCTCGGAGATCAACAAAAGGTACGGTGTAAATCTACCGACAGACAAAGAAATGCTGGATCTGATCCGTGACGCTCTTCTCGAACACGGCGACATCATCTCCGACCTGGAAACAAGCGAGGACTTCGACATGATGTTCTATACCATGTACTGCCCCTATGTGGAGGATGACGGTATCGCCGAGGATGACGGAGAGCGTCCGCAATTTATACCGCAGATGTAAGAAAGGAGAAAATCGACTATGCGACTACACGCAGAACTGCGACGAAAGCAATCCGAAATACAGGATGAAAACTGCATCGTCACAGATATTATTGAACTGCCCGAAAGCGAATACGCCTCGCTGTATCAGAACCTTCTGAGAGAGCGTGACTACCTTGCAGAAAGGGCGAATATGGAATCCTTCATTGACGGACAACGATGCTGTGTCCTCGTCCTCGGAGAAGGCCAGGAGGACGGCATCCTCGTAGATAGCCAGGGATCGTCCTACGCAAGGCGATCCGCATTCATCCCCGAAGCGAGAACCCTCGTGAGAAACCACATCCGGCAGCTTGCCGACTACGTGGTATCCGAAGGCACTGAGCATACCGAGGATGGCAGATGGGCAAACACCTACGACGAGCTGTACTATCACTTCGGAGCGAACATCACCGATGCCAACGGCAACGGCAAACTGCTCCGAGAGGAACTGCAGCGCAGAGATGAAGTCAACGAGCTGATCATGACCGAGGACTGCATCGAGATCAACTACCACTTGGCGTATTGTCAGAACTGCGGCGAGGGCGGTATCAGCGGAACGCTGGATCTGCTCTCACTCCTCGGATGCAACCTCTACGACGTACACTTCACCTGCGATGATCAGGACTGTACGCCTATCAGCCGACTGAGCGTAGATATGCTGACCGAGGAAGGCAAACGAGAATGGGCTGACGTTCTCTCCGCAAAGGTGGAGTCCATCACCTTCGAGAACGAAAGCTTCAAGTGCAAGCTTGCCAACTGCGATCCCGAACGACTCCGTGCATTCACAGAGATGCTGAACGGCCAATGCGATGCCGAGGACTATGAGCGTTGGGTGAAAAGCTCCGGCATCACCTATCCGCAGACTGAGGATCACAGTCCCACGCTCTCTATGTAGGAGGTGCGAACATGAGTATATTCCACGCATCCTTCCAAAAAGCACGGTCGGGTATGCTGACCAACATCTGCGAGATCGAAAAAGTGGTGGAACTGACCGACGAAGAATACGAGCGTTTCAGTCAGAACCTCACCGTGTCGAGCGAACTGCTCTCACAAGAGTCCGACCGATTCCGAGTGGACGAACACGGCATCGCAAGATGCCTGCTCGTTATGGCAGAAGGCCGTCAGGACGGCACCTTGGTACTGACCGAGGGCTACGACTACGCAAGGCATACCGCACACCTGCCTAACGCCCGACAGTTCCTCAAGATGGAGCAGTCCTTCCGCCTCGCAGAATTCGTAGACCGAATGCACAGCCTAACCAATCAATTCGTTGCCGATGCCATCGACAGGCAGGTCGAGGGTGAATACAAGATATCCCTCGCACCGATCCGAAACAAAGTGGTCAACGACTCTTTCAGTGCGTCTCTGTTTATGGAGATGCTCTCAGAGCGACCGGAGATCGCCGAGGTGGACTACGACTACGAGAACGATACCGTATCCGTTGCACTTGCGGATGAGCATATCCGATTTACCGATGAAAGCGGAATGCGGTATCTGACCGAACAGGATATCGAAGTCATGTGCGCCAAGCACATCCTGTGGCTCAACGACGAGGGCGGTGAACAAGCCGACTTCTCAAACTGCGTGATTCGAGGAATGGATCTGTCAAGAAGGAATCTCAATCAAGCCATCTTCGACGGAGCAAAGATCAGCAACACCCAGCTCTACAGTGCCGAGCTGTGCTACGCATCCTGTGTCGGCACCAAGTTCTATAACTGCTACGCCACCGACCTCACCGCCGAAGAAGCCAACTTCAAAGGCGCGGAGTTTATCGGCACGGAATTAGGTCGTAGCGTTTTCACCCACAGCAACTTCACCGATGCACGATTTCGCAACTGCGAGGTGTACAGTTGCAGCTTGGACGGCTCCTGTATTGAGGGGACGGACTTCGGTGACACCGACACCTCTCTCGTCCGCATGAACCGATGCACCTACGACGAGGATATCTGGAACGCCGAGCAGAACGGCTCACCGATCACGATGTAGGAGGTGTGCTATGGCAGGTAAGATCAAATCCATCCACGGCATCTATAAGAAGCACGGCCGTGAGGCATTCCTCGAAGCCGCCGCCTACTACTCCGACCACGTGAATCCGAACAGTATCGATAAGACCATCGATGAGATGGAGTCCCGTTGGTACGATGCCACCCACCGACAGACCGAAGCGGAAAAGATGGTCGAAGACTACAACAACGGTCAGACCATCTTAAACGATCCCGACCTTGCCTGCACCGACACCGGTCAGGCAATGGTCATGTGAAAGGAGAATCCGAAATGAAGAAAACGTCAATCACGATTTCCTTTGACGAGGAAAAGCTCTCTGCACTGAAGATGTACCTCACACAGAGAGGTGTGCAGGTAGAGTCGGAGTTGGAACGCTCCCTCGAAACTCTGTACACGAAAACCGTACCTGCCGGAGTGCGTGAATTCATTGAGATGAAATCCGGCAACACACCGAAGCCTGCGCCACCCGTGAAGAAAACGAAGCCTTCTCCTTCTTCTGCCGTGGGCGTAGGTAGTCAGGCGGTGCAGAACGGATGAACCACGTTGAGGTAACTCTGTATTTTAACGAACTGCGACTCCGCGCCTTGGAAGATCATCTCAACTTCGACGGCACAACCCTAAAGGATGAGTTGGGTAAACAGTTCGACTTCCTCTATGAGCAATATGTCCCTCAGGAGGAACAGCTCGCTATCGAAGCGGAGATCGAAAAGATCGAAGAAGCCGAGAATGCCGAGCGAGAAGCCCGTCGCAAATTCGGTGTCTTCCACGTTCATGAGAACGGCAGCGACCGATACTTCACAAGCGAGTTGTTCGACTCTCTGCTGTCCACGGCATACAGGTACCGCCTGTATGACCGTGGCGAACTCAGCTCTAACCCGAAAATGTTTGCCGATGCCTTCGGCGAGGTGGAGCATATCAGTGCCGCACAGTATGAAGAACTCTGCGACCGAATGCCCAACGACCACCGCATCAAAATCGCTGCGGATTTCGATTTGGATGCAGGCACAGCCAGTGCTTGCCAAAGCAGCGACAATGCGTGGTGGACGTATTCGCTCAAGGATCTGTCGACTGCTGCGTACCGTGCCAACCGTGGCTCCTACCGCAGCTCATACGACAGAAAAGAAAAATTCGAAGAAGCCCTCGCAGGCAAGGAGATCGTCCCACCCGAAGAAACCGAGGATGAAGCTCCCGACGAGGATGAGGACGAAGCCCCGGTGATGCGGATGTAGCAGAGCGAGGATGTCGCCCCTGTGAGCCACCGTGTCGCCCTGTGTGGCGAGTTTCCCACCGAGGTGGAGCAGACACCCACAGACCACCGAACAAGCCCCGTTTCGGGCGTGTTTCGCACAAGGTAAAACAGAGCGATTTTGCGGGCGTTTCTCTCGATTTTCGAGGGTCGAAAATCAAGCAGGTGAAAGAGTCGGTGCCTTTGTTGGCACTCGACTCGGCTCACAGCGGACGGCAACGCCGACCGCACAAGGGTTTTTGAGGGTTTCCCGCCCGATTATTTTACGGTGCCCAAAAATGGGGCTCGTGGGCTACCCTTGGTGCCAAATAATCACGAAAAGCCCGTACTGTAAGGAAAAAACACGGTGCCAAGCAAGGTGCCAAATACAGAAAGGATGGTTTGCCCATTGGATAACGAACAGAAACGAGAAAAAGAGGTAAAGGTGCGAATGCAGACCTGGTATAAGCCGTCCACGCTGGAAATCGTAGACCGTTTATACAAACAAGACAACTGCCGCAGCCGAACGGAATTCATCGAGAAAGCGATCCTGTTCTACGCCGGCTATCTCAGTACTGAGAACGCAAGAGGATATCTGCCGAACGTGGTGACCTCCACGCTCAAGGCAATCGTGGACAGCAGCGACACCCGACAGAACAGAATGATGTTCAAGCTGGCGGTAGAGATCGCTATCGTGCAGAACCTCATTGCGGCGACACAGGATATCGATCCCGTGTCCCTCGAACGACTGCGCGGTGAATGCGTTAAGGAAGTCAAGCGGCTCAACGGCGGTTTCTCCTTCGAGGATGCTCTCGCTTGGCAGAAAGGATAAGCGGATAACTTATGGCAAAGCTGATCACCAAGTTCAAGTACCTCAAGCCCAATGCCCGACAGAGCGTTGGCGGTTACGCAAAATATATTGCTACCCGTGAAGGCGTGGATAAGATCGACGAGTCCTATCGGCTCTCGCCTTGCTCACAAAGGCAACAGCAGCTCATCGAAAAAATCCTCAAGGATTTTCCCGACAGTAAAGAGATGTTGGAGTATGAGGACTATCTGAAAGAGCCAACGGTAGGAAACGCTTCCGAGTTCATCACCCGCGCTCTGGAAGATAACGCTTACGAGGTGATGCAGACCAAGACCTACGCAGACTATATTGCTACCCGACCGAGAGCCGAACGCTTCGGCTCTCACGGTCTGTTCACCGATGACGGTATCCCCGTCAAGCTCGACAAGGTCTCGGAGGAACTGAACAACTATAACGGAAACGTGTGGACGGTGATCATCTCTCTGCGCCGTGATGATGCAGAGCGCCTCGGATACAATCAAGGAGAACGATGGCGGGAGATGCTCCGTACCCAAGCGGCTATCATTGCAAACAATTTCAAGATACCTGCGGAGGATCTCCATTGGTACGCCGCCTTTCACAACGAGAGTCACCATCCTCACGTTCACCTTATGGTGTACAGCGATGAGTCCCAAACACCGTACCTTGCACGGCAAGGCATTATGAATTTGCGATCATCCTTCGCAAGGGAAATATTCCGAGATGACCTGCAAGAGATATACAGCGTACAGACTGAACACCGTGATGAATTGCGACAGCACAGCAGTCAGCTTATCGCAGAGATCGTGGAGCAGATCAACTCCGGCGTATACGATAACCCGAAGGTGGAAGAAATGCTTCGTGAGCTTGCCGACCGTCTCTACCGCACAGGCGGCAAGAAACAGTACGGCTATCTGAAATCCGACGTGAAGGCACTTGTCAACAGAATCGTCATGGAGCTGGCAACCGACGAACGAATTGCCGCCCTCTACGACTTATGGTACGAGCAGCGAGAGAAGGTACTCGGCATCTACACCCAAGATCTTCCCGAACGGATACCTCTCGTGGACAATCCCGAATTCAAATCGGTGAAGAATGCGGTGATCAGCGAAGCCATGAACATCCTTGCCAATATCACTCCCGTCGATGAGGACGAGGAAGATATCGTCCTCGACACTCCCGAACCTGCGCCGGAGGAAATAGAACAAGCCGAGCAAGATAGCAAGTCCGCAGCTCCCATGAGCGACCGAGAACGGATCTCCGTTATGTGGCGGTACTACCGTCAGGCGAAAGAACTGCTGGACCGTGAAAGCGAGGACTACGATCCCGACACGGCGGTGGATCTGCTCATTGACTCGGCAAAGCTCGGATGCGACGTTGCCAAATACCGTCTCGGAAAAATGTTCCTCCGAGGTGAGGACGTAGCAAAGAACACCGACTACGCTCTGCGGTGGCTCGACGATGCGGTAGCAGACGGCAATCAGTACGCCGAATACCTGCTGGGCAAGACTCTGCTCCGTGGTGAGGACACCGAGCAAGACCTGCCTCGCGCAGAGGATTTGCTGAAGCGATCCTCCGACAAAGGAAACCGCTATGCAAAATACGCTCTCGGCAAAGCCTACCTCGAAGGACTCCTGCTCCTACAGAACATCCCCGAAGCGATCCGTCTGCTGACCGAATCGGCAGACTCCGGCTTCGCTCCGGCACAGTATCTGTTAGGAAAACTGCTCTCACAAGGTGAGATCATCCCGAAGGACTTGGAGAGAGCCATCGACTACCTCGAACGAGCTGCAGGTCAAGGCAATCCCTATGCCTCCTACCTCGCAGGCAAGCTACTGCTCACCGAGGAAGATATCAAGGACATCCTCCGAGCCATCAAGAACTTCGAGATCGCAGCGGAGAACGGCAACGACTACGCCGAATACCAACTCGGAAAGCAGTACCTCTACGGCAGAGAGATCGACCGTGACTATCACAAGGCGATGGAATATCTGCAATCTGCAGCTGACAAAGGCAACCCCTATGCCAAGCAGCTCCTGCACAGCGTTAAGAGTAACCGTCATTGGTCGGCGGCAATGGGATCGTTCCGTCTGCTCCATCACCTTGCACGAATGCTCCAAAATCAGTTAGAGGACGAGCGCAAGGAGAAGCTCGGCGGTATCGACCGCAAGCTCAAGCGGAAGATCGACGAGAAAAAACAGGCGCACGGTCTCAAGCAATAACCAAAGAAAGGAGAACCCATGTCAAGCTATATCCATTTCACAGAAGAACAAAAGGAGCAGGCTCGGCAGACCGACCTCTGCAATCTGCTCCACCGCCAGGGCGAGAAACTCAAACGCTCCGGCTTGGAATACGAATGGCGCGACGGCTCACAGAAGGTCACCATCCGTGGCAATCTGTGGTTTCACCAATACGAAAGAGTCGGCGGCGATGCCATTGACTTCGTCCGAAAGTATATGAACAAGAGCTATCCCGAAGCGATGGAATACCTGCTGGGCGGCAGCGGTATGGGTACGCTGACTACCGCACCGCCCGTGGTCAAAGAGCAAAAGCCCTTCGAACTACCACCGAAGAACGATAACAACCGCCGAGCCTACGCCTACCTTCTAAACAAGCGAGGCATCAATCGAGAGGTACTGAACGTCTTTTTTTATACCGGACTGATCTACGAATCGGCAGACTACCACAACGCTGTGTTCGTGGGCAAAAATCCGGAAGGCGTTGCCGTCCACGCTCATAAGCGCGGAACAGGCTCGGAGAGTACCTTCAAAGGCAATGTGGACAGCAGCGATCCGAGATACAGTTTTCACTGGATCGGACGAAGCAACCGAGTCTATCTTTTTGAAGCACCGATAGATATGCTGTCCTTTATTTCGCTTCACAGAAACGGCTGGCAGAAGCACAGCTATGCCGCCGCCTGCGGAGTATCCGATCAGGTGTTGTGGCAGATACTTGCCGATCATCCGCAGATCGATACGGTGTACCTCTGCCACGACAGCGACGTGGATGGACAGAAAGCCGCCGTCCGCATTGCGAATAAGCTAACCGAACAAGGCATAAACACAGAAATCCTCGTACCGATCCGCAAGGACTGGAACGAGGATCTTTTATATCCACCCGATGAAACGGAGGAAGAAATATGTATCCAAACTATGTAAAGAAAGGAGGCGGTAGCTCATGACAGGAAACCCCTTGCTCCTTGTAATCGTTGCCGGAATAATGTTCGCCGTCCTCGGTGGTGTGACCTTGCTATCCCACATCTACAGTCTGAACGGAATCAAATCAAAGACCGTAGGCGACGGTCAGCACGGCACGGCTCGGTGGGCGACCAAAGCCGAGATAAAGAAAATCTATAAGCACGTGCCGTTTGATCCGCAGCGTTGGCGTAAGCAGGCATCCAAAGGTCAGACACCTACAGGCGATGACGGTAAGCCCTTGCCTCAAGGCATCGTGGTGGGATGCACCGGAAACACAACGGCGATGGTGGACACCGGCGACGTCCACGCTCTCATGATCGGTGCAGCAGGTGTCGGTAAAACTGCATTTTGGCTGTACCCGTGTATCGAGTATGCCTGCGCATCGGGAATGTCGTGGCTCTCCACAGATACCAAAGGTGACGTTATGCGTAACTACGGACACATCGCCAAGCAGTACGGCTACAACGTTTCGGTGATTGACCTGCGAAACCCGACTCGCTCCAACGGCAATAATCTCCTGCACCTCGTGAACAAGTATATGGATCTGTACCAACAGCATCCCGACACCCTGGTATACAAGGCGAAGGCAGAAAAGTACGCCAAGATCATATCCAAGACCATCATCCTGTCCGGTATGGATGCAGCATCCTTCGGACAGAACGCCTACTTCTACGACGCAGCCGAAGGTCTGCTCACTGCGACCATCCTGCTCGTGGCAGAGTTCTGCGAACCGGAGAAACGGCACATCGTATCGGTGTTCAAGATCATTCAGGAATTGCTGGCACCCTCGCAGAAGAAAGGTAAGAATCAGTTCCAACAGCTCATGGAGATGCTCCCCGATGACCATAAGGCAAAATGGTTTGCCGGAGCAGCTCTGAACACCGCCGAGCAGTCAATGGCATCGGTCATGTCCACGGCACTATCCCGACTGAACTCTTTCCTCGACTCCGAACTGGAACAGCTCCTGTGCTTTGACACAGAGATCGACGCGGAGAAGTTCTGCACTGAGAAGTCCGCCATCTTTGTAGTTATGCCCGAAGAAAACCCCAACACCTTCTTCATGATCTCGCTGATCATTCAGCAGCTATACCGAGAGATACTTGCCGTAGCCGATGAGCAAGGCGGTAAGCTGAAGAACCGCTGTGTCTTCTTCTGCGACGAGTTCGGTACGCTCCCCAAGATCGAATCCGCCGAGATGATGTTCTCGGCATCCCGTTCCCGTAGGTTGCAGATCGTTCCCATTATCCAGTCCTTCTCGCAGCTCGACAAGAACTACGGCAAGGAAGGCGCGGAGATCATCGTGGATAACACACAGCTCACCATCTTCGGCGGCTTCGCTCCCAACAGCAGCTCGGCAGAGGTACTGTCCAAAGCCCTGGGCAGTCGTACCGTTATGTCGGGATCTGTTTCCCGAAGCCGAAACGATCCCTCCGAATCCTTGCAGATGATCGAACGACCTCTGCTCACACCCGACGAGCTGAAATCCCTTCCCAAAGGTCAGTTCGTTGTGATGAAAACCGGAGTCCATCCCATGCGAGTCAAGCTGAAGCTGTTCTTCAAATGGGGCATCGAATTCGACGAGGACAACCCTTACGCCGTAGCCGACAACGGCGGCCGTGAGGTAAAGTACGCCGAGAAGAAGGAGATCATGGACGGTATCATCAAGAAATACCATCCCGACTGGATCGTCAAGGATAAGCCTGCTACAGACGGCGGTAACGGTATCAGCGGTCAGGATCAGGCACAAACCGAGAGCAACGAGCCACAGCAGACTCCGCCCAAGAAGCCCGGCGACAAGAAAGGCGGCGGTGGAGCCGTCATACGAGAGAAACCGTCTGCCAAGCAAACTACACCTTTACCGAAACCGGAGGTGAAGCCCAATGAGCCGTCTTGATTTCCTATACCGTCAGGAACTGCCGCACCGAGCCGTGTCGGTCTACACCTACCTTGCCGACAGAGCCAACAAGGACGGCGAATGTTGGCCTGCGATCCCTACCATTGCCTCGGAGCTGAAGCTATCGCAGTCCACTGTGCGACGTGCGCTCCACGACCTGCGGAGAGCCGGACTGCTTGAAACCGAACAGCGATATCGCACCAAAGGCGGCAAGAGCAGTCTGCTTTTCAAAATCCAAAGCGGATAACAACCGCAAAAAATATACACCTTCCGCCGAGGGGGAACTATACCTTCTCGGTGGCAGGTGGTACCTGTCATGATGACAGGAGAAAGCGAACTTCCCACTCTAAGAGATACTACAGCAGAATAGAAAAAGAGATAGTGTATAAAGAAAGATGCCATCCCTTGCGGAACGGCATCCATCAGTCATGTTCAGTTGGTTTTGTATTTGTCCATCTCAAGAAGGATCTTGTAGAGCTGTTCCTGCTCCTCCTTGGATTTGGCAGAGAGGAACTCATAGCAGGCAAGCGGAATATCTTTCTCTCCGCCGTCCTCTTGACCATCTAACTTCTCAAACAGCTTTGAAAGAGTAATACCCAGGGCGGCGGTGATCCGTTCGATGCTCTCAAGGGTGGCGTTCTTCTCGCCACGCTCAAGCTGACCGATATAGGTCGGATGACAACCGGAAAGCTCGGCGAGCTTCTCTTGGCTGAGTCCCTTTTTTGTTCTGTAGTTTCTGATACGCTGTCCAACAGCTTTTGCAATATCGCTCATAAGTTTATCCATCCTTTTCACACTATAAATAGTCTATAAATATTAAAACAGATTTTCCACAGACTATTGATATTGTTTCTCGAATGTGCTATACTATAAACATCTATGAGCGTAAAAACCGTGCTTATAGTATGCGAATAGCGATGGAACATGGTTCTAAATGACCGCTATACACATAACAATTTTGGGCATCCGCCTTGCGAGAAGGTATATCCCCATCCTTTGCGGAGTAAGGCCGTTGCAGTTCAACCGGACTGTTTTTAAGAGATAGCCGAGTCATTAGAATAACCCACCGGACACAAAACGGTTCGGTGGGTATTTTTGTAAGGAGATGCGTATGGACATTTACACGGTGGCGTTCTTTGGACACCGATATATTGACAATCCGTTCAGGATAGAAGACCGGCTGGAAGAAGAAATCCGCCGTCTGCTTTCGGAACACGAATACGTGGACTTTCTTGTTGGCCGAGATGGAGATTTTGATCAGTTTGCATCCTCCGCCGTGCTTCGAGTCAGAAAGCAATATAGGGATGACAACAGTTCCCTCATTCTTGTGTTGCCGTATGCGAGAGCCGAATACCTAAATAACGAGGAATCCTATCACGACTATTACAGCGACGTGGAAATATCCTATGCAGCATCGAAGGCACATCCCAAGGCGGCGATCCAAATCCGCAACCGCGAAATGGTTGACCGAGCTGACCTCGTTCTCTGTTGTATTGAACGAGAGAAAGGCGGGGCCTGGCAGACAGTGCAGTATGCCATCAAGCAAGATAAAACAGTAATTAACCTTGCTAAAGATAAAGACGATTAAGGTGGTGAAAACAAATGACATCAAAAACGAAGAAGATTATAAAGCAGATAGCAATGCAGAACGGCGTTACTCCCGAATTTGTGGAGGAAGAAATGAGAAAGGCGATGCGAGCAGGAATGGCATCTACCGATCCACACGCACAAGAACTGTGGAAGCAAATAGCACCGGACGGTAAAGAACCCGATCTTGATACTTTCTTGAAATTCTGTGCAGACAGAATCAGATAAACGCAACTAAGAAGCCTGCTACTGTTGATGCGCAGGCTTTTTGCATTATAACCATAGGTAGTTAAAACACTCATTTTGATACAAAAATGACTCTAAAAGATGTTTTATGTTCGAGATTTTCGCAAAAAGTCACAATTAACGGGTGTGGATATATTGAAATAAACCATTTTATGTGCTATAATAAAGTATCTATATTTGTGAGGTGTAGGTATGGGTATCAGTTACAATAAATTGTGGAAGCTGCTGATCGATAAAAAACTCAAGAAAAAGTTCCTGTTGGAAGAAGCAGGTCTCAGCAGATCAACGCTCACACACATGAACCATGAAGAACACGTCAGCACCGAAAGCCTTATGAAAATATGCAGAGCTCTTCAGTGTGACATAGGCGACATTGTTGAGATAACATACGAGAAAGAATGAGGATGGTGCAGATATGATCACAGGAGAACTCAGAAGTAAAGTCGATTCCATTTGGGATACTATATGGACTGGCGGTATCACAAGCCCCATTACCGTACTTGAACAGATTACATATTTGATGTTCATGAAGCTGTTGGATGACAACCAGCTCAAAGCAGAAGCTGGTGCTAACGCACTCGGCATCAAATTAAAGAACCGTGTGTTCGGCGAAGGAATCTGTGTAATCAGCGAGAATCCTCACGTCGAAACCGATTACAAAAACCTAAGATGGCACGTGTTCCATAACTACGAACCTGGCGCCATGTTTACCAATATTCAGAATTACGTGTTCCCGTTTATCAAGCAAATCGGTGAAGGTAAGGATACTGCATTCAGCCGATACATGAAGGACACTGTTTTCCTCATTCCTACTGCAAAGGTGTTGGCAAAGGTTGTTGACGGCATTGATGCAATGGATATGAACAACAAGGATATCATGGGCGATGTCTATGAATATCTGCTTGGCAAGATTGCTGCCGCCGGAGAAAACGGTCAGTTCAGAACGCCTCGACACATCATCAATATGATGGTGCAGCTCATGAAGCCTACCCTTAAAGATAAGATTCTGGACCCCGCAATGGGTAGTGCGGGCTTCCTGCTCGAATCTTCGACCTATATCTCCACTCACTATACCAAGGAGCTGATGAAGGCAGATAACGCTAAGTATTACAAGTCGGGAATGTTCTCCGGCTTTGATACTGACCAATCTATGCTCCGCATCGGAGCGATGAACATGATGCTCCATGGTGTAGAGGATCCCAACATCACCTATCAGGATTCGCTTTCCGGCGATAACAACGAGCGAAACTGCTACAGTCTCATTATGGCGAACCCGCCCTTTACCGGCAGCGTGTTCCAGGAAGAAATCAGCAAGGATCTGCTTGCTCTCTGCAAAACCAAGAAAACAGAGCTGCTTTTCCTTACGCTCTTTGTAAAGATGCTCGAGGTTGGCGGCCGTTGTGCCTCCATCGTTCCCGATGGTGTCCTCTTCGGTAGCAGCACAGCGCACAAGGCGATCCGCAGAGAACTCGTTGAGAATCAGAAACTCGTAGCTGTCATTTCGATGCCTTCCGGCGTGTTCAAACCCTACGCCGGCGTGTCAACTGCAATTCTGATCTTCACTAAGACCAATGCAGGTGGAACAGACAAGGTATGGTTCTATGATATGAAGGCAGACGGCTACTCCCTTGATGACAAGAGAAGCCCGATTGCAGCTAACGATATCCCCGATATCATTGCGAGATTCAATAACCTTGACGGTGAGCAAGGCCGTGAGCGCACCGAGCAGAGCTTCTTCGTAACTAAAGAAGAAATCATCGACAACGGATATGATCTCTCCATCAACAAGTATAAAAAGACAGAGTATGTTGCTGTTGAGTATCCCTCCACAGCAGAAATACTTGATAGACTCGATGCCCTCGAAGCTGAAATTGCAAGCGAGATGAAAGAATTGAGGAAGATGCTATGATTGTTAAACTTGGCTCTCTGATATCCGAATACTCCGTTCGCAACAAGGCTGATGAGAATATTCCCGTATATAGTGTTACGAACGAGCAAGGCTTCTGTACAGGATATTTCAGCAAAGAGGTTGCCAGTCAGGATCGAACCACATACAAAATCGTTCCTCGTGGTTGCTTTGCCTATAACCCGTCCCGAATAAACGTCGGATCTGTCGATGTTCAGGAGTGCGAGGATAGAGTAATCGTCAGTCCTCTGTATGTGGTTTTCTCTGTTGATGAGAAGCTGAATCGCAGATACTTGCTCCACTACTTGAAAAGCGACATTACGCTGACATATATAAAAGCCTATGCCAGCGGAAGCGTTCGTGATAATTTAAAGTTCTCCATACTCAAGGACTTTCCGATCAATCTTCCTTCTGCCGAGGAACAGGAGCAGATTGTTGCTACGCTTGATGGAATCGAGCATTTAATTGCGTTGCGCAAGGAAGAACTTGATTCTTTAGATGAACTCGTGAAATCCCGATTTATCGAACTGTTTGG
>ENA-UONW01000904-UONW01000904.1-human-gut-metagenome-genome-assembly--contig:-CS52-NODE-904-length-40624-cov-16.523848_pt1 | contig 40624 bp, 37 predicted proteins | sample MGYA00242463_ERZ724010 | MGnify/ENA metagenome assembly ERZ724010 | reverse complement strand
CCGTTACCTACAAAGTAACGGACGCATAACATCTTCTTAAACAAACAGATAAGTAAGAATACTTCTGTTCATTTCATCAATCTTTTCATCCGAATGTTTCATAAAATAAGTCTCTGTCACCTTCACGGATGAGTGCCCCATGGCATTGCTGATCAGCTCCGGCTGGAAGTTCCGGTAATTGGCGACCGTAGCCCAGCTGTGACGGGCCGAATAGCTGCTCAGAGACGGACAGCCTGGCACCATGCGTGAGAGTTTCTTCAACTGATAATTGAAACGGCGGAGAGCATTGCCGTACTGACGGTAGCCTTCCTCACCTTCTGCCGTAACAAAAGGAAAGAGATAGAAGGAATCGGGATTCTTGCTTTGCAGACGGGCAATAAGCCGCTGGGCTTCGGGTTCGATGTGAACATTCATCCAGGTACCTGTCTTGCGACGGCGGTACGTCAGCTTGGATTCCTTCAGGTCACAGCGGCGCATGTAAGCGATATCAACAAAAGGAATCCCCCGCAACATAAAAAGCAGCAGAAACAGGCAACGGGTGTAGTCCAGATCCGGCGAAGAGGATATGGGGGTCTGCAGACTGCGCAGAGTACGTTCACTCAGAGCCCGTTTCACATTGACCCGCGTGCCGGTATAGACCCCGCGGAACAGCCGCGGCTGGAAAGGAGCTTCTCCTTCATCTACGGCACGGTAATACACGGCCCGGATGACGCGCATGTAGGTGGAAATGGTATTCCAGTTCAGCCCGCGCCCCAAAAGATAAGCCTGGAAAGCCTGAAGCCACAAAGGATTGATCTCCTCAAAGGAAAGAGAACGGTCACCCATGAAATCGGCTATCCGGTTCTGGGTGCTTTGGTAGACATGCAGGGTGCCCATCCGCTCCATGTTACGCAGACGGATGATCACCGAGGACATGAAAACCATGAAGTCTTTTTGTCCTGACTTGTGCATATAAAAAACATTCTTTAGGTTGATAATAAATATTTCCTTACTCACCTTCTTCCGTGTCGGTTTGGCAGAATATGGTAAGCTTATTGCGTAATCTGCAAAATCCGTACCAGGCAGAAAGCGTAACTTTGCAAAGTCAAAACAAGGATAACACCCTTTTTGTTCCGTCCGCATTCACAGACAGGCCTTTATGCAGCCTGCGGACCGGAAATTCCCGAAAGCGGGAAAACAGGTTTTCGATTCAATAGAGATTAGTATGCAGAGACAAACAGGTATGAGATTATTAGTTGTAAATTGTATTGTTCTTTTATTTTCAAATTTGCCGGCCCAGCCCCTTACGCTAAGCCTGGACGAAATGTTCCGACTGGCTGACCAACACAGCAAGAGCATTCGCCTGCATGACCTGGCGATCAGGGAGGCTGAGCAGGGAGTCAGAATCGCAAAGAATGACCGGCTTCCTTCCATCCAGGCACAGCTGGATCTGAATTACATCGGCGACGGGGTCATGACCGACCGCAACTTCTCAAACGGCATACATGCGGATATGCCGCACTTCGGAAATACATTCGTGCTGAAAGCCTCACAAGTGATTTATGCCGGAGGGGCCATCAACCGGAATATCAACCGCAGCAAACTGCAACAGAAGGAAGCAGAACTGGAGTATGTCCGGAACCGGCAGGATATCCGTTTCATGCTGACCGGATATTATCTGGATCTTTTCCAGCTGAACAATCAGAAACGGGTGTACGAGAATAACATCGCACAGACTCAGCTGCTCGTCAAGGATATGCGGGCATCCTACCGTCAGGGTACTGCTCTGAAGAGTGACATTACCCGCTACGAGCTCCAGTTGCAGAGTCTGGAGCTGCAACTGACTTCTGTCAAAGACAAGATCGACGTGCTGAGTCACCGCCTGGCTACTACAATCGGACTGGAACCGGATGTAGCCATCCAGCCTGATACAACGGAGCTTTTCCGGCTGACAGTAGAGAAGCGGGATGAAGCGGAATGGATCCGGGAGATACCGCTGACACCATCAGTCAGACTGGCCGACGTAAAGATTGAGCAGGAAAAGAACCGGATTGAACTTCTCCGTGCCGAGAAACGGCCACGCATCAGCCTGCACGCCGCCAATGATCTCAACGGACCGATCCTGATCGAAGTGCCTCCCTTGAACAACAACTTCAGCTACTGGTATGCAGGAGTAGGCATTTCCTATAATCTGGATGCGCTGTTCAAGAACGGAAAGAAACTGAAACAGGCACGGTTGTCTGCCCTGAAAATGGAAGAGGCACGCAAACTGGCCGTGGAAGAAACCGGCAACTCCATCCATGAAGCTTACGTCAATCTGAATGAAGCGTATATCCGTCTGCGCACACAGAAAAAAAGTGTACAGCTGGCTCACGAAAACTTTAACATTGTCCGGCAGCGATATGTCAACGGACTCGCACTGATTACGGATATGCTGGATGCCAGCAATACACAGCTGGACATGGAACTGCAACTGGCCAATTACCAGATCGGAATCCTGTATCAGTATTACCTGCTCAAGAAGCTGACCGGAAACCTCTGATTTTTCAAACAAGAACTAAACAAACGATAAGTCTATGATAAAAAACAAGAAAAGAGCCATCCCGAACTTTTTCATCGCACTGATTCTGGTTGGAGGAATCAGCTGGGTATGTGGAAAATTCATTCATCTGGGAAATGTGGAATACACAGACAATGCGCAAGTGAAACAACACCTGAGTCCCATCAATACCCGCGTACAGGGATTTATCAAGAAGATCTATTTCGAAGAATACCAGTCTGTCAAGAAAGGAGATACTCTGGTAGTCATTGAGAATACGGAATATCTGCTGAAAGTTGCCCAGGCAGAGGCGGACTATCAGAATGCACTGGCCGGCAAGAGTGCCATGCACACCACCATCAATACCACCCAAAACAATATCTTCGTGACAGAAGCTGCCATCGAAGAGCAGCGGATCCGTCTGGAAAATGCAGAGACGGACTACAAACGTTACGAGGGACTGATGAAAGAAGAAGCGGTGACACCCCAGCAATTCGACCGGGTGCAGACGGAATATGCAGCAGCCAAGGCCCGCTATGAACAGTTGCTCCGGCAGAAACAGTCGTCAGAACTGGTCAAACAGGAGCAGACCCAGCGTCTGGAGCAAAATGAATCGGACATCAAACTGGCAGAGGCTGCACTGAATCTGGCCAAGCTGAACCTTTCATACACTGTCATCTGTGCCACAGCCGACGGAGTAACCGGCCGGAAGAACATCCACGAAGGAGAACTGGTGCAGTCGGGACAGACACTGGTCACTCTGGTAGACGGTACGGAAAAATGGGTGATTGCCAATTACAAGGAAACACAGACCACCGACATGAAACAGGGACAGCTGGTAGAAATGAAAGTGGACGCCATTCCCAATGTCGTTTATGAAGGACGGATTGTTTCCATCTCCGATGCCACAGGATCTTTCTATTCACTGATTCCTCAGGACAATTCAGCCGGAAACTTCGTCAAGGTAGAACAGCGTATCCCTGTCCGCATCGAATTTACCGGCAACAACGAACAGAAAAATCTGAACCGTCTGCGGGCCGGTATGAATGTAGAGTGTTACGTCAAGCTATAATATATAAATAAGGTATGTCTGAACAACGTCCGAGAATTTTATATTTCAAGGAATTCATCCCGACTCCGGTCTGCATCCTCCTGTCCCTGTTCTTCGCCATGGTGTTTCAGTTCAACGGAGGAGTATTCCTGCCTACTTCCACCCAGATGTCAAGTGCTTTGGGCTGTCTGAAAGAAGACGTTATGATGGCGGGATATGCTTCATTTATCGGCATGACGGTCATCTTCCCCATCCTGTTCCGGCTCAAGTTCCGCTTCACAACACGGCACATCTTTCTGACGGTCTGCCCGGTTCTGATAGTCTGCAACGTGATCACTATGCAGTCACAGAACATTGCCATCCTGGTAGCCACCTGTTTCGTCTCGGGATTTTTCCGCATGTGGGGCACATTTGAATGTTTTTCAAACATCCGTCTGAGCGTAACTCCTTCGGGAAACTTCTCCGTATTCTATCCGGTGATCTACATCATCGTACTCGAAAGCATCCAGCTCTCGGGACTGGTAGCCACTCATCTGAGTGACTGGGCCAACTGGCAGTACATGCACTGGCTGGTCATCGGTCTGCTGATTGTGGTCTGGTTCTGTGTGTTCTTCCTGACACGTCCCTTCCGCGTGGCCAAGAAAATGCCCCTGTACGGAATAGACTGGACCGGTGCCCTGCTGTGGACACTCGTTCTGTTCGCCATTGTCTTTGTCTGCATTTACGGAGAATACTACGACTGGCTGGACAGCCCGCTGATCCGCGGATGCCTGGTAACTGCCGTCGTGGCCACACTGATCAACATCAACCGGATGTGTACATTGCGCCACCCGTATATTGATCCGCAGGTACTGACCTACCGTCATTTCCCGACTATCCTGTTCCTGTTTCTGATGCTGTGTCTTTTTCTCACCACCTCATCCGTCCTGCAGGAAACTTTCATGCGCTCCATTCTGAGATACGACATGCTGAATGCCGTTTCACTGAACTGGTGTGTCTTTGCAGGAATTCTGGCGGGTGCAGGCATTGTCTTCTATCGCCAGGCCGTTCTGCACAAAGGATATAAACTGCTGATCACGGTCGGATTTATTCTGATCGTGGTTTATCAGTATTACATGTATTTCCTGATTCATCCCAACCTGAACATCGAAAGTCTGTATTTCCCTAATTTTCTGAAGGGTATCGGACACGGAGTACTGTACATTTCACTGACTATCTATATAGCCAAGACAGTTCCGTTCAAGCATTTCTTTCAGGGACTCTGCGTGTTAAGCTTCATCCGTACCAGCATTGCAACGCCATTGGGTACTGCTATCCTGAACCGGTGGCTGAAATACATGGAACAGGAAAACATCGGTCTGTTAAGCCAGAACATGGACCAGGTAAAAGAATGGGCTCCTGATGTTTCCCTCCGGCAGCTCTACGATGCAGTAAGCCAGCAGACTTTGCTGACCAGTCTGAAAGAACTTTTCGGTGCGGTCTGTATCGTTGGAACCATCTTCCTGATCTTTCTGCTCAGCCAGAAATTCTGGCGGAAACTGCACTCACATGTCCGTCGGACTCCAAGGGCACTCAAGCGACTGAAACCTCTGCGACATGCCAAACTGCGCATGTCTCACCATCGGACTTCCCTCTTCTGACAGGGAAGTTCCTGCAACTTTCTCCCCTTTATCCAGTCAATGAATCTGTTTCATGCGGAATAAACAAAAGTTCCACCAGCAGAAAACAAAAGTTTCTTCCAGTCGAAACAAAAGTTCCACCAGCACGAAACAAAAGTTTCTTCTAGTCGAAACAAAAGTTCCACCAGCATGAAACAGAAGTTTCTTCCAGTCGAAACTGTTGTTTCTTCCAGATACTACTGCAAAATTGTCCTTACACTTATTCTTCATCGAATCATTCATTGGCCAGATTCTTATCCTCACTATAAAATAACAGAGGCTGTTCCAAAACAATCTGAAACAGCCTCATCGCACAAGTTATCTTGTTGTTCTTTCTATTTCCGCTTCCGCAATTTCCACACAATAGCCAGAACCGCACCCAGAACCAGTACGGCCAGCGCCGTAAAGGCAATGGCTTCCGTCACATGCAGTGACTTCGGATCAAAGCGGAACTCAACAGTATGTTTCCCTGCCGGGACATTCATGGCACGCAGAACGTAATCAGCACGTCCGTGTGAAACTTCTTTTCCGTCCAGATAGGAACGCCAGCCCGGATAATAGATTTCAGAGAAAACAACCAGACCGCCCTGTTCTGAACTGACTTCATAGGTCAGAGCATTAGGTTCATAGGTTTTCAGAGTGATCTGTCTCAAGCTATCAGTTGCAGCAACCGGCTTCAGCACTTCAGCAAACTTCCGGTCTACCACAGCCGTATTTCGCGGATTGATACGGTGCAGTGCATCGATTTCTCCGTTGGCATTGTCCACATATTCCACTTCATCCACAAACCAGGCATTGCCCAATGCGTAAGGATTGAAGACCGGAACCGTTTCTCCTCCCTGCAAAGGGAAAATGAAATAACGGGTATTCAGCATGTTCAGCACCGGAGTCAGATTGGCATCCAGCTTCGTCATGTCTGCTCCTGCTTCGGGGAACTTCTTGAACAGTGAAGTGATTTCACCCTGGATATGTTCCTCAATGATTTCCTGATAACGGCGCAACTTGGCGGCATGATATCCTCCGATGCTCTTATGCCAGTAAGCCGTATTGTTTTCATTGAAGGTATTGACTGACAGGTTCAGTACCCGATAATCCAGTGTCGTATCCTTCAAGATTTCCTTATCGGTTGCGGTCGGCTGACTGAACGGCTGCATTTCCGTTCCTTTGGCCACGAACTGTTCATCATAGAGATAGCGCTTGTTGACACTCCACATATCTGCCAGACAGAGCACAGTCAGGGCTCCCACCAGCAGACCAGCTTTCAGCTTACCGGCACAATAGGCCCACAACAATGCTACGCCAATCAGCACAATGAAGAAACTTCTCCAGGCATCGGCCGTGAAAATAGCCTGACGTACTTCCTCCAGATTGACAAGAATCGGGGCAAGCTGTTCGGCCGGAATGGCATTCTGAAGGGCACTCATCTCCATGCTGGAAACAAAGGAAGAGAAGAAGAAGCCCGGAGCCAGAGCAAACAGCAGGGAAATACCTGCGGTCAGCGCCAGACTGATGTAAAAGGCACGTGCCTGTTCACGCAACAGCTGAGGACGGTTGATAACCTCACGCAAAGCCATGACAGCCAGTAAAGGGATGGTGAATTCAGCAATTACCAGAATGGAAGAAACTGCACGGAACTTGCTGTACATCGGTACGTAATCGATAAAGAAATCGGTCAGCCCCATAAAGTTCTTTCCCCATGACAACAGAATGGAGAACACCGTACCTGCCACCAGAGCCCACTTCATAGGACCGCGGACAATAAAAATTCCCAGCAGGAAAAGGAACATGACAAATGCTCCCACATATACCGGTCCGGAAGTGCCCGGCTGTTCTCCCCAGTATTGTCCCAGCTGGCCGTAGAGTCCCATATATTGAGGATCGGCCTTTTTCATTCCAGTCTCATTTTCCGAAAGAGGAACCGACGCACCTCCCTTGACGTTCGGAACGAGCAATGAGAAGGTTTCACCGATGCCATAGCTCCACTGGGTGATGTAGCTGCGTTCCAGTCCGCTGTCGGTCTGATCAGCAGAATTTTCTTTCACCAGTTCGCTTTTGCCTCGCATGGACTCCTTGCTGTATTCGTAAGTATGATAAAGATTCGACAGATTGACGCACACTCCTGTCAGTCCGGCTACGATCAATACAGCCGTAGCCTTCAGGAATTGCGGTATCCGGCCTTCACGTTTCGCCTGCACTCCATATGCTATTGCCATAAACAGCATGACAAACAGGAAGTAATAGCTCATCTGCGGATGGTTGGCTACAATCTGGAAAGAAGTGAACAAAGCCGTCACAACCGCTCCGGCCAGCAGACGTCCCCGATAAACCAGCACCATACCGGCAATGGTAGGCGGGATATAAGCCAGCGCCATCAGCTTCCAGATATGACCGGCAGCAATGATGATGAAGAAATAGGATGAGAAAGCCCAGAGCACAGCACCCAGAGCGGCCATCCACACCCGGAAGTCAAATGCCCGGAGCAGAATATAAAATCCCAGCAACATGACAAATACATACCACACATAAGTAGGCAGGAACAAATGATATGCCTTGATGATACCCCCTAGCAAATCTGTTGAGTCATAACTGGGAGCAAGCTGATAGGTAGGCATACCGCCGAAAATGGAGTTCGTCCAGCGGGTACGTTCGCCCGTCCGTTCCTGATACTCCTGCATTTCGTGTCCGGCACCGATTCCCGCAACGGCATCATGCTGAGCCAGAATACGCCCTTCGGTTACAGCCGGGAAAAAGTAAGCAAACGAGATGACGGCAAACAAAAGAATTGCCACCACGTCGGGAAGTAATTTCCTGAACTGATTCATAATGAACAGATAGTTTATTAGTTAATTCATGTTTTCAGCCGACAAAGATAACACAATACTCCCTGAAAAGTCGTAAATTTGCGGAGTAAATTGATTAATAAGCATGAAAATAGGAATCATTACGGCCATGTCTTCCGAACAGAAACAACTGGCCAACCAACTCGAGAACCCGACGGAACGTAAGGAAGGTCCTTTCACCTATACGGAAGGAACCATCAAAAACAATACCATCATCCTGATGCAGTGCGGCATCGGAAAAGTGAATGCAGCAGCCGGAGCAGTGGAAATGATCCGCAACTTTGCTCCCGACTGTATCATCAGCACCGGTGTGGCTGGAGGCATTGACAGCTGCCTCAACGTGATGGATGTAGTAGTAAGCAGCCGGATCGTGTACCACGACGTGTGGTGCGGCGAAGGCAATGCCTACGGACAGATCCAGGGACTTCCGCTCTACTTCACCGGCAACGAGACTCTCTTCCAGTGTGCAATCAGCCTGGATACGGAAACAGCTATCCACGGAGGACTGATCTGTAGCGGTGACAAGTTCATCACTGACCGCCAGGAACTGGAAACCATCAAGGCGAATTTCCCGGAAGGACTGGCTGTTGATATGGAGTCTGCTTCCATCGCCCAGGTATGCCATCTGTACGAAGTTCCCTTCATCAGCTTCCGCATCATCAGTGATACACCGGGAGCAGAAAAGCATCTGGAACAATACAAGAACTTCTGGGGAGAGATGGCTGACCGCTCGTTCCATGTTACGGAGGCTTTCCTCAAGGCTCTGCCAAACAAACTTTAATTCAAGAATCTTCCATTTTATTTCATTCCTGACCATATGAAAAAGATACCAAGCTTTACCATTGACCATATCCACCTGCTGCGGGGCATTTACGTGTCACGCCAGGATCAGGTAGGAACAGAGACAGTCACTACATTCGATATCCGCATGAAAGAGCCCAACCGCGAACCGGCCCTGAGCCCATCGGCCATTCATACCATGGAGCATCTGGCAGCCACTTTCCTGCGCAATCATCCCGTATGGGCCGACAAGATCATCTACTGGGGACCGATGGGATGCCTTACCGGAAATTATCTGGTGGTAAAAGGAGATCTGACTTCACGCGACATTCTGCCGCTGATGAAGGAAACTTTCAGCTTCATTGCCGGATACGAAGGCGAAGTTCCCGGAGCCACTCCACGCGACTGCGGAAATTATCTGCTGATGAATCTGCCTATGGCACGCTGGGAAGCCGCCAAATATCTGCATGAAGTTCTGGAGCAGGCCAGCGAAGAAAACCTGACCTATCCTGCTGCGGAAGCTTAAGTTCAGTCAGCCTGACTGTTTTACTTTTCAGGGACATTCAGCCAATCTGTCCGTCAGATATTCACTGAATGTCCCTGTCTGATCAAATTACTTGTTGCCTTTATAAAACTTCGTCATTTCCTCAATATTCATGGCATTCTGCCTGAAGCGGGGATCTCCCTGTGCACTCTCGAGGGTATATGGTAAGGTCGTAGCTGAATCAGGCCAGGCAAAACCATACCAGCCTCGCTTGATTCCATCATTCTGATCCAGAAGTGACTTGGCATCATGGCTGGCCCATCCGGAAATACACTGAATTAACTGTGTATGTGGTCCAATGGCATCCTGTATGATTTTAAGATATTTCGCATCCGAATTTTCACTCATCAGCCAGTCTGCCTGCTTGAAGATTCTGCTGCCGGGACGAATCTGAGGATGAGTCAGATCATGGCAGGTAAGCCATACGATACAATCCGGATTCGCTCTCTTGGCCGACTGGTAAATTGTATCCCAGCATCGTTCTGTCGACCTGCGCTTATACTCCAGCACCTGTTCTTCCGTGATATGTTCCTTTCCCGGGAACGGTTCACCAAACAGTTCTTCATAGATCTGGCGCTCGCAGGGTATCCATTTCATTGCTTCGGCAGAATCCCGCGGTGCGGTGAATAAAGCATCAATCATAAAACCATCTATCCCTGTTTTACTGACAGCTTCATAAATGACATTGCCCAAGTATGTCAGATACTCAGATGTATATACAATATGAAACATTGTCTGATTATCATAAACTTCATCAGGATGCTCCTTCATCCAACGGACATTGGTGCCCGGTGAAAAATACCCCATCACTTTCATTCCTTCACGATGTCCCATATCCACCAGATCCTTCAAGAAGTTCGACCGCAGCCCCGGAATCTTAGGGACAATGTCACTGTCATACCATGCATAACCATTATGACTGACACAAAAACTCTGAATCGTATTCACACCATGAGCCTTGTACCATTCAAAATGTTCCTTAGGATCTGCCTGAGAATAGTCCTCAGGTAATGAAAGCCCTGCATAGCCTTTACCGCTCCAGTTAAAATCGATACAAAAAGCCTGTATCGGTTCATCGGCTGGCTTTTGAGCATTCTGATGACTACAAGCCATGAGGAAGCATGCCGCCCCAATAAATCCGAATCGTCTGATAATGTCCATATTCTTTTATTTACTGATTACCGAGAATTCACCAATATTAAACCGTTTCACATCATCTACAATCTGAATGGCCTTGAGAGTTATGAAACGGGCCTTAACGGGAGCAAAACGGACTTCCCGCAATGTAGGAGAATTCTTGATATTTGAGAATTCACCTTCGGCTACCTTCTTTTGGGATGCTTCTGTTTCTCCCGCCCACACTTCATAACGGTGAATATATCCGGAAGTCCAACGGTTCTGTTCAGGCAGATAAGTGATTCCCGTCAGGGTGTGTTTCTCTCCCATATCAATCGTAGCAGAGCCCGTAGTAAACCAGTCTGCCGTATGAGGATCGCCATCAAAAAGATTACGGCTGTCAGTACCCAGCAGACGGAAACGACGCATAGGAAGATCAAATTTCTGAGTAGCAACCTCACTCTGTTTCTTAAAGTTCTTGTCATAGGCTATTGCCTTGATCTCACCCCGCTTGTTAAACACAAAAGGCTTCGTATATCTGTTCTTGCCCACTTGCGGAACCGAGCCATTGGTAGTATAATAGATCTCACTCTCGCGGTCATTGGCTGTAAGCACGATACGGTCGTCTGCATCGCGGCGGATAGCCGGTTCTACCATCAGATTGGGTGCAAGAAATGCTTCTACATTGGCAATACACAAAGGTCCCTTGGCCCGCTCAAAGTTTACACGGAGAGCACGGGTTTCGACCGTATTGAAACGAAGAATCCGCTTGTAACCGATGGTTGTTGTCTTCTCTGTAAGTGGCAGAGGAACAAATGTCCCGTCAGATGCCTGATATTCTACTTTGAAGGAAGCAACACGCTGTCCGAGTTCAATATACTCCTGCAGCAACAGACGATTCACTTTCTGAGGTGTATCAAACGTAAACGTAAGTACTCCGGCAGACACACCATCAGGCGTTGCCCAATAGGTATCGGAACGTCCGTCACTGACACGGGAAGCTTCAAACCCCTGCCCACGCACCTGATCGGCCGTAACCTTGGCATGAACCAGTATATTGTCCTTCAACTCACGCTGAATCGTCTTCCACCATTCAATGGTCCGAACTGAATCAATCGGATGAATACGCCCGTGACGGTCAGGGCAGAAACTCAGAAGGAGATTGGCATTACGTCCCACACTCTGGTAATAGATATCCACCAGCTGGGCTACCGACTTCACCTTATTGTCTTCAGCAGCATGATAATACCATCCGGGACGAACGGATACATCAACCTCACCCGGCATCCACATTGAACCTGTTTCACAGCCTGTGGTCGGAGATACACTTGCAGCGTTCGGATCATCAAGTCCCGGCATCATAGCCCAGTTGGTCTCATCAGCCCAACCTTCCTCATTACCGATCCAGCGGATATCACCGCATGTTCCGCCGAATATCATTGCTTTCGGAGCAATACCTTTGATGGTTCTCACGGCATTGGGATAATTGTAGTATTCTTCAAGATTGGGAATCGTCCGGTTCTCACGGGTTCCTCCATAATATCCGTCTCCTCCATTAGCACCGTCAAACCAATATTCAAACGTATCAGGATAGCGCTCCATCAGTTCACGGATCTGTTTATGAAAATATTCCACATACTCTTTCTTTCCATACTGAGCGTGATGACGGTCCCAGGGAGAAAGATAAAGTGCGAACTTCATGCCATGCTTCTGACAGGCTTTATGAATATCATCCAGCAAATCACCTTTGCCCTGACGCCACGAGGTATTTTTTACACTGTAATCTGTGTATTTAGAAGGCCACAGACAGAATCCGTCATGATGTTTGGCAACAATAAGCAATCCCTTCATTCCGGATTTTTTACATACTTCCACCCATTGCTCTGCATCAATCTCTCCTCCAATGGGAGCAAAACGCTCAAGAGGTGTATCCCCATATCCCCACTCCAGATCATTAAAAGTACTCATTCCAAAGCAGATCATGGCATATTGTTCCAGGCGCTGCCATTCCATATGTTCAGGACTAGGCAACGGATAAACCGGAGCCGGAGCTGCGACCTGGGCACCAGCACGGCCAGCCATCAGTAAAAGTGCTGCAAGAAATAATTTTCTGGTTCTCATTTTTATTATCTTTTGTTGTTTCTTATCCGACCTTCTTACGCCTGTTTCCGTATCCCAGCCTGTAAGAGTCCGGTGTATTCATTCATAATATCTGCAAAAATAACCGCTTACAACATTTTGCCTTTGTAAAAAAATGAACTATTATTGTAAAATCTTATCCTTTATCACAAAAAGAAGCATATGATATACTTAAATCAGACATACGAACTGCTCGCCGGCGGATTTCATGCCGGAAACAGATCATGGAACAAGCAGCATACAGAAATAGACAACTGTTTCAAGTTATACCAGCTCACAGAGGGAAATGTACACGTATGCAGCGATCAGGATGATTTTACACTGGAAAAAGGGAAAATGTATTTTATCAACGGAAGCAAACTGAGTAAACAGTATTGTAAAGAATCATTCTCCACTCACTGGATTCACTTTCTTCCCAAGGACCTGATGATTTATCAAGGACTGCTGAATCTGCCAGCCGTTGTAGAAATCGAAACTAACGGTATCTCATTCATCGGCCTGGAACAGCATATCGATATGCTGCTGAACAGTATCAAAATCTCATCCTGGGAATATGTCTTGTCAATCATGCATGTACAGGCTCTGATACAGACCGTGATAACAAGGCTGACGAAGGACTGCGATATCACTGCCACATCTACCAAGATCTACAAACTGGAACCGGCCATGCGCTACATGCACGCAAACTACAAAGACACTATCCATTTAAAGGAACTGGCATGCATGTGCAATGTATCCCCCAATTATTTTCACAAAATATTCAAGCAGACATTTAAAGTCACCCCCACCAACTACATCATCCTGCTCAGGATGAATTCCGCACTGCAATTACTGAAAGACAACGGAGTAACCATAAAGGAGATTGCCTTTGAACTGGGCTTTACCGACAACGCACACTTTTGCAAGACCTTCAAGAAATACTATGGCATTACTCCCGGAGAATATCAGAGAAATCAGAACAATATCTTATTATAATGATAACTGCATAAAAAATCCGGGCCGTCTCCAGTATAATGGAAACGGCCCGGAATTTTGTTCGTTGCAGCAAGTAAAGAATTACTTACGCAGACCCAGTTCCTTAACGATAGAACGATATCTTTCGATATCACGTTCTTTCAGGTAGTTCAGCAACGCACGACGCTTACCTACCAGTGTAGTCAGGGCTCTTTCAGTGCTATAATCTTTTCTGTTGAGCTTCATGTGCTCAGTCAGGTGAGAAATACGGTATGAAAACAATGCAATCTGTGCTTCAGGTGAGCCAGTATCAGTGTTAGACTTTCCGTACTTTCCAAAGATTTCTTGTTTTTTAGCTGCGTCTAAATACATAATTTTGACTTTTTAAAATAGATAAATTTGATTTGCGGTTGCAAAGATAGGCATAATCTTTTAAATGACAAGCCTTTTCAGACTTTTTTTGTAAGTTCCCCGAATAAAAGATCAACGGTCAACTTCATCGGCATGTTCCACAAAAGTTGCCAGTGTAATCGGTTCAGCCTGCTCAAAGGCTGCCTTACGTGTCTTGCAGTCTTTACAGATACAGCTACGGCATTTGGACTGTTCGAAAACCGTACAGGGGTCCAGATGAATTGTCAACTGAATCCGGTCAGCATACTTCTTTTCCAGAATCTGCCGGAGATGAGCTCCTTCGTCATGTCCTTTTTCAATGGTATAAAACCAGGGGAGCGTCAGATCACAATCCATATACAGATAGTTACCATACTTGATTACCTTTGCATTATGAATATCAATCCAGTCAGGTGACCGTTTGGCATTCAGTTCAGAAGCCATGTCTTCCAACAAGGCCTCATCAGCCTTATCCAATAAATTGGCAATGGTCTTCCGCAGAATAGATACTCCCGTCACGATTATGATTCCACCGAAAAGGAAAGCAAGGACACTGTCAATCCAGGCAATTCCTGTAAAATACAGAACCAGCAAACCGGCCACCAGACCAATTGTGGAGTAAGTATCCGACTGCAGATGCTTTCCTCCTGCTATCAGTGCCATGGAATTATAACGCTTGCCGATATGTACACTGTACCATCCCATCAGATAATTGAGAAGTCCGGAAAAAGCCACAATGTAAATACCGATATCCAACTTCTGGATACCTGCCGGAAAAAACAGATGAAGTACACCTTCATAAACAATCAGAACACCGGCAAACGTAATCAGGATACCTTCCACTGAAGCCGAAATCTGCTCCATCTTTCCATGACCGAACGGATGACTTTTGTCCTTGGGCTGTGCAGACCAACGGAGACTGTACAAACTGACAGCCCCTGCAAGTACATTCACAATACTCTCCATGGCGTCGGTCAGAATGCCGACTGAATTGGTCAGCCAATAGGCAACAAACTTACCTATCAGAATCAGGGACGAAATAAACACGATCCATCCCTGCACTTTTTGCTTGAGTTGTTCTTCGTTCATTCTTCCTTTGTTTAAAAAACGGGCAACAAATTTAATCAATTACTTCGCTGAATGTTCATCCGAAAGGAAGGATTTAAAAGGCTTCTGTGAGATTTGGAACGAATCGAAATAGTTCCTAACTTCGCAGCCGAATTTTAAACTAATACCCAACAGATACACAGAAGCATTACTATGGATCAACCAACAACAAGGAAAAACGCACGCATTGACGTAGCTGACGTATTAAGAGGACTGGCCGTAATGGGTATCATCGTCCTGCATTCCATCGAACATTTCAATTTCGGATCTTATCCGGACACCTCTGCACAAAGTGCCTGGCTGAACTTCACGGACAAAGCAATCTGGGACGGATTGTTCTTCATGTTCGGAGGAAAAGCCTATGCTGTATTCGCTCTGTTATTCGGATTCAGCTTTTTCATCCAAGACAACAATCAGCAAATGAAAGGCAAAGATTTCCGTCTACGCTTCTGCTGGCGCCTGGTTCTGCTGTTCCTGTTCGGCAACCTGAATGCCTCATTCTTTACAGCAGAGGTACTGGTTCTCTATTCTTTGGTAGGCTTCATTCTGGTTCCGACCTGCCGCTTATCCGACAAGACCGTCCTGATACTGACCTGTCTGTTGCTGATCCAGCCTCTCCCCCTCTATTATACCTTACGGGCAGCTTTCGATCCCACCTATACACCGCTGACGATTCCAACCCGTGAACTCTGGATGACGACCTACCAGTCACAGATGAACGGAACTTTTCTGGAAACTTTGCGTACCAACCTCTGGGAAGGACAATTAGCCAGCCTGGCATGGGCCTGGGATCACGGACGCGTCTTCCAGACTGCAGCTCTCTTCCTGCTGGGTATGCTTGCCGGACGCCGCCGTCTGTTCCTCCAGGAAGCACTACCCGTATGGAATAAGATCTGTGCAGGTGCCATCATAGCCTTTTTCCCGCTTTATGGAATCAATAATCTGCTTCCCCAGTTCATTGAAAACCGCTCCATTCTGGTTCCCCTCTCACTGATCATCAGTTCACTTGCCAATTTTGCTTTCATGCTGATGCTTGTATCCGGTGTTCTGTTCATGTATTACCGTACCCGTATGCAGTCTCTGCTGCGAAAAATCATTCCATACGGCAAAATGAGTCTGACCAACTACATCACCCAAAGTATCATCGGATCTTTCCTCTTTTACCACTGGGGACTGGGACTGCACAGCCATCTCACCATCACGGCCAGCTGCCTGACAGGAATCGTTCTTTTCTTCCTGCAATGGAAATGCTGTGACTGGTGGATGAAGCATCACGACCACGGTCCGCTGGAATATCTGTGGAAACGGGCTACCTGGCTCAGGTAGCCTGAAAAGGCAAAACCCCGGAACAAGCTTATAATAAATTGAAAAAACCATTTGTTCCGCATGAAAAATCAGAGGAAAAATCGTACCTTTGCGTCCAAATATATAGGTATAGTATGCAAGATATTAGAAACATTGCCATCATTGCCCACGTTGACCACGGTAAAACAACCCTCGTGGACAAGATGATGCTGGCGGGACACCTGTTCCGCAACGATCAGACCAATGGCGAATTGGTTCTGGATAACAACGATCTGGAGCGTGAAAGAGGTATAACCATTCTTTCAAAAAATGTCTCCATCAATTACAATGGTACTAAAATCAATATCATCGATACTCCGGGGCATGCTGACTTCGGTGGAGAAGTAGAGCGCGTCCTCAACATGGCTGACGGATGTATCCTGTTGGTTGATGCTTTTGAAGGTCCGATGCCACAGACCCGTTTCGTACTCCAGAAAGCACTTCAAATCGGATTGAAACCGATTGTAGTAGTCAACAAGGTTGATAAGCCGAACTGCCGTCCGGAAGAAGTCTATGAAATGGTATTCGACCTGATGTTCAGCCTCAATGCGACGGAAGATCAGTTGGATTTCCCGGTACTGTATGGCTCTGCCAAGAATAACTGGATGGGTGAAGACTGGAAAACTCCGACCGGTACCATCACTCCGCTGCTGGATGCCATCGTGAAATACATCCCGGCTCCGAAGCAGCTGGAAGGTACTCCGCAGATGCTGATCACCTCACTCGACTATTCATCTTATACCGGACGTATTGCCGTAGGCCGTGTACATCGCGGAACTATCAGTGAAGGCATGAACATCACTCTGGCAAAACGTGACGGAACGCTGGTTAAATCAAAGATCAAGGAAGTACATACATTTGAAGGATTGGGACGCAAGAAAGTAGAATCGGTTTCTTCCGGTGATATCTGTGCCATTATAGGTATCGATGGTTTCGAAATCGGTGATACCATCTGCGACTTTGAAAACCCGGAACCGCTGCCACCGATCGCTATTGATGAACCGACCATGAGCATGCTGTTCACCATCAACGACTCTCCGTTCTTTGGAAAAGAAGGAAAGTATGTGACTTCACGTCACATTCACGACCGCTTGATGAAAGAGTTGGACAAGAACCTGGCTCTGCGCGTTCGCAAGACTGAAAATGAAGATGGGAAATGGATCGTTTCCGGACGTGGTGTGCTTCATTTGTCTGTATTGATTGAAACCATGCGTCGTGAAGGCTATGAACTTCAGGTAGGCCAGCCTCAGGTTATCTTTAAGGAAATTGACGGTGTCAAATGTGAACCGATCGAAGAACTGACCATCAGTGTTCCGGAAGAGTTTGCCAGCAAGATGATCGATATGGTAACTCGCCGTAAAGGTGAAATGGTATCCATGGAAACTCAGGGTGACCGTGTAAACATTGAATTCGACATGCCGTCACGCGGTATCATCGGTCTGCGTACAAATGTTCTGACTGCCTCTCAGGGAGAAGCTATCATGGCTCACCGCTTCAAGGAATATCAGCCGTATAAGGGAGAAATTCCTCGCCGTACCAACGGTTCCATGATTGCAATGGAAAGCGGAACAGCTTTTGCCTATGCCATCGACAAACTGCAGGATCGCGGTAAATTCTTTATCTATCCGCAGGACGAAGTGTATGCCGGACAGGTAGTTGGTGAGCATGTTCACGAAAATGACCTGGTGATCAACGTAACCAAATCAAAGAAACTGACCAACATGCGTGCTTCCGGTTCTGATGATAAAGCCCGCATCATCCCGCCGGTTATCTTCTCACTGGAGGAAGCTCTGGAATACATCAAGGAAGATGAATACGTAGAAGTTACTCCGAAAAGCATGCGTATGCGTAAAGTGATTCTGGATGAAACAGAACGTAAGCGTGCCAACAAGAACGCATAACACACTGTATATCCTAAATAAAAAAGAGACAGCTTCACGATGTATTATGAAGCTGTCTCTTTTTTTATATTTGAGTCATATTCTCTCTTCCATATCCAACAGAAAGAGAAATACGCTAACATTTCAGTTTTTCTCTTTCGGAAGAATAGTCTTTTCCACAAAATAACGAGGACGCCGTTTCACCTCCTTATAGATCTTACCCACATATTCGCCAATTATTCCACAGGCCAACAAAATGGCTCCGCCAATAAACCACAAGGAAACCAGCAAAGAAGTCCATCCCGGAATTGCCGTACCTTCTACAAACGAGCAGATTCCATATACAATAGCCAAAAGGGCTATCAGTATAAACACAAGGCCAAGATAAGTAATGTAGCGCAACGGACGTACCGAAAAAGAAGTAATCCCATCAAGTGCAAAACTGAGCATCTTACTGAAAGGATATTTTGACTCACCCGCAAAGCGGGGACTACGGTTATAATAAACAATGGCAGAAGGATATCCCAATGAGGAAACCATTCCCCGCAAGAACAAGTTACGTTCCGGGAAAGAGACCAGTGCCTGCAACGTACGTTTGCTCATCAGCCGGAAATCAGCATGATTGTAAACGATATCTCCTCCTAAGCCACGTATCAGCCGGTAAAAGGCCTGTGCCGTATGCTTTTTGAAGAAGGTATCAGTCTTACGCTCCTTCCTGACTCCGAAAACAATATCAATACCCTTATTGAAATAATCTACCATCAAGGGAATAGCTTCGACATCATCCTGCAAATCTGCATCGATAGAAACAGCAGCATCGGCATGCACAGCAGCCCATTCCAAGCCGGCCCACAGAGCTTGCTGATGACCGACATTATGAGCTAGCTTGAGTCCGGATACACAAGCATAAGCAGTTGAAAGACTTTCTACCAGGCTCCAGGTCTTGTCCCGGCTTCCATCATCTACATACAAGATCTGCCCTTCTGTGATCCTGCCTTCCTCTACCATGCGCTGAATCACAGCAGACAAACGGGAAGTGGTTTCAGACAACACTTCTTCTTCATTATAACAAGGTACTACAATTACCAGTTTCATAGCATATCTCCTTTTTTCTTTTCCTTAAACACCCAACGTACCAGCAGGAAATTAACCGGCACCGCAATGGCAAATACAGGGAACGGAGCCCATTCTTCCCGAACCCCCAACCAGAGAAACAGATTCAGCCAAACCAGATGAAGCAAATAGTTTACTGCATGCGCCCCTCCCATTCCTGTCAGCTTCTTCCACGATGGAGCTGAATGGAAAGTGAAATAAGCTGTCAGATAGAAGTTCACCAGAAACGACAATACATATCCGATCGTATAGGCTATATTGACATTTATCACCCGCTGCAGGAAATAATAAATTCCATAATGCAGAAGTGTTGCGATTACCCCTACAAGAGCAAAACGCAACGCCTGTCCTCCCAGTTGTTTCCGTTCACTCACCATGTTTCCAGAACCGATAGAAATGAAGGATTTTATGATCATCACAGCTGCGGTGACCACTGTCAAAAATCTCTTCTACCTGATAATCGGGATAAGCCCGTTCAAAGTCTTCGATCTCTGAATTACCTACAATCAGAAATCCTTTTTCCGGCTCAAAAACATCGAATGGCATCACACGATCTCCTAAATAGAAATTAATCGTAAAAGGATGCATTCGGTTGCCTGGAGTAATATCTGTTCGATAGGAATAAATTTTTCCTTCAGGAACAATACCCGCAATACGTTCTGCCACAGGCTTATCGGACTTCACATTCAGAACAGCAGGCTGGAAAAGTCCATCAAGTCCCAGAAACACCGTAAAGATAACCCCAATAACAGAATAGGGTAAGCCAGACGCAGAAACATCTTTCTTCAACGAAGAGAAGAACCAGCCTATAGCTGCAATCATTGCCGCCAGCAATACCCAGGACACCAAACCTAGCGGCAACTCTTCCAGTGCATGCAGAAACGCTACATTCTGTGCCGCATGACGTCCTGAGAAAATGGTGTCAGGAACCCATCCCATCCGAAGTGCAAAAAAAACAAGTAATAACAAAGATGACAGCCCGGCCATTACACTTCCGAAAATCTTGACTACTTGTGTGCGGTTTCGGTTCAGATAGAGCAAGTACTCTGCCAGGAAGTAAGCCAGGAAAGGATAGATCGGCAGCAGATACACACTACGTTTGCTTTTAGGGATGCAGTAGAACACAAAAATCAAAACAATACTAAGTAACGAAAATAGACGGACATCATCCATCTCACGAATGTACGTACGGAAGCGGTTCCACCATCCGGACAGTTTACCGGACACCTTGTGATACTTCAGAAAGAAAAGAGACAAAAGCACCAACAAGGTATAAGGAGCATAACCGGCTACAACGGTAATCACATTATAGTAGGCAGGATTTTCATGAGAAGAATAACTCATCTTGCCAAGCAGACGAAGTACATTTTCTTCCAGTACCAGCTGCAGGAACTCTTCTCCTCCCTGCTGATAAGCTGCTACATACCATACCAAAGGCAATACGCATGACGCCAGCCCTATCCCCAGGAAAGAAAGAAAAATCCGGCCGAAATGCATACCTCTGATCCATAGGAATACAGCTGTAACAAGACAAGGCAAAGCCATTCCTACCGGACCTTTGGTCAGGAAAGCTCCGCTCAGACAAAGTATTCCAAGCCAGGGAACTCCTTTCAGCCCCTTTTCTCCCCACCGGTATAACTGGTAAAGAGCCATCACCATCAAGGCTGCCAGCAACATATCTACCCGACAATTTGTTCCTGCCCGATGAACCTCAAAATTAGTCAATGTAATAAGTCCCATCAGAAAAGCAAGTTCACTACCCCGCCGACGAGCATAAAAGCCATAGCCAGCCAATACCATCAAAGCCAGTGCAACAGCTGACGGCATGCGGGAAGTATATTCCGACACTCCCCCGGCAATTGTAGAAAACAAAGCGATACACCAGTGAAACAAAGGTGGCTTATAAGCCATATCTACTCCGTTATTGACAGGTAAAACCCAATTACCATCCTGCAGCATCGACAGAGCAACTACTGCTTCCCGAGGTTCTCCCCGAGTATTAAACAAGGCTTCTCCAAGAAAAAGGAACAGGGAAGCCACACAAAAAATGGCCAACAGCCACGCGTATTTATCTTGTTTCTTCATCATAAGTATCTACAAAGATTATGGGTTACACGACAGATCCAGATACTGATCCACTCCTTTCTCTGCCCGTTGTTTCCCCGTGGCAGCCGTATTTTTCAACATCTGTTCATTCAAAGGTGCACGATCAGCATTCTTTACCGGATGACAAAGATGAACAGCCGGAGCCATCAGTTTGGCATTCTGGCGCACCAGTCCACAATTATAAAGCCGTTGAAAGAATTCCCAGTCTTCAAATCCCCAGCCAACAAAGTTTTCTTCGAATCCATTCACCCGAATATAATCATCTTTCCACACTCCCATATTACAGCTTCTGGCACGTTTTAATCCACTGTTTCCCTTAATAAAACGGTGTAAAAATGGCAGCCTTAGCATCACAAGACGACGGCGCAGTCCTGGTGTCCAAAAAGTGATATCTGGGGAAAGTTTCTTACAGATCCGCTCTGTTCCTTTCTTCATCAGACGTGCACGACTTCCGGTCGTAAAGTATCCCCGCTTCATCAGGGTGCGATGATCCTCAATAAAATGACGCCCAAGCACCATATCACCATCAATCATAACCAGATAAATTCCCCTGGCACGAGCTGCTGCTACATTACGTGCTTTTGAGACCCGGAAACCTTCATCAGGAATCCACGAATGAATCAGCGGCACAGGAAAGACCTTCTGATAACGCTCAATCAATTCACGGGTTGGAGTCCCGGAGCCATCATCTGCGACTATAACTTCTAAAGGAAAAACCTGCTGTTTCATCACACTTTTCAATACGATCTCTAAAAAAACAGGTGTATTATAGGTTGTAATAATCAATGAGATTTCATCAGCAATCTGCTTCATAACTTATAGGATTTATAAATTTACAACTGCCCGCTGGTTTCAAAATAGCGCTGCATTACCATTAATTGAAGAAGTTCCTCACGCTTGTTATCCCTGAACTGAGATATATACTCATGCGCATGTGCTATAATTTCCTCTGCTTTCTCCGGATGAGCAATGTAATATTTAAGTTTGTCCTCAAAGTCAGAAAAATCTTCTTTCACTTCCACATAATGATAATCAGGTATTAACTGTCCTTCCATAAACCAGGTTTCACAAGTTGGCCTGGTCATGACTGCCAGAGAATTAGATGACATGACCCATTTCAGATTCGAAGCCACATCATTTCCTTCCAAAGCTATGATAAACTTGTAATCCAAATGTTCCCGAATGGTTTTCTTATCTGTCATCCACTCCTCAGGGCATCCTTCATTCCGCCCTACCACACCGCAGTCACACATCGGATGACCAAAGAAACGTTGCAAAAAGGCTGTACGAAGGCGGCTCTGACGGATCTTCCCCCGAAATATAGCACAATCTTTCTTCTCGCGGAACGGCTTCGTATCATATACATACATGAAATGGCGCAACTTATCCAGTTTTAACACCACCGAGTTCGTATTATCTTCCGAAAGCAAACGGCTCTTTACAATAGTTGGTTCCTTGGGGGTAAAATAGACATCCCCCGGACAGAAATTCCAACGCAACCGAGGAGGAAACCAACGGGTTACATCATGCTGATCAAAATAATAAGCGGTATGAAACATCTTACGGCGGTAATCTCCAAGAGCTCCCGTATAATGAATCCAACTCCGGTCACGAGTCAGCTTATCTTCCATCGAAATAGTCCACGGGGAAGTGATCCGCATATAATAATCCACCCGCTGCTTGAGATACTCATAATCCGGTCGTTTCCGTGCAGCTTCCAGCATGCTTTTACGACGGGAACGATAATACGCATCCGGTATGGCCAGACCAATAAACTTCTGCAAGAAGTTGAGAAACTTCACCGGTTTCCCACTCCGTAATTTATAGAATAGATGATCAGACATATAATAAACGGTAATCTATTAATGAAATGTTTCCAGACAAAGATAGCGCTTTTATATGAATATCTTATATCTTTGCAAAAATGAATGCAAAAACACCTTTTCAAACACAAACGAATTCTACTGCCTAAACAAAGAAACTTAACAAAAACAGAAAGATGAAATACTCCGTAAAAATTATCATACCGTTCTATAAAGAAACACTGAAGGACTGGGAGAAAGCTGCCCTGGCCAATAACATGGAAAAGCTATCAAACTATCCTGTAGTTTTTCTCAAACCTGAAGGACTGAACATTTCCTCATATGAACAAGCTTACCCACAAGCTGAAACAATCAGTGTTTCTACCGACTGGCTAGGCACAAAAAGAGGTATTGCCGGATATAATGCGATGATGATGTCGGAAGCTTTCTATCAGCTGTTTTCGGATTGTGAATATATTCTGATTTGCCATACAGATGCCTGGATCTTCCGTGACGACCTGTCAGCCTGGTGCCAAAAAGGTTACGATCTGATTGCGGCCCCCTGGCCTACACGCCCCAGATACAGACATTTCCCGATGAAACAGTTTATTCAGTTAAAAAAATGGTTGTTTTCTTCTTCTGAAAAGATTTCCCGCATGCAGATGTATGACAAAATCGGGAACGGCGGATTGTGCCTTCGAAAGGTAGATTCCTTTATTCAGGCATGCCGAAAATATGCCCGGGAAATCGCAGACTTCAACGCCCGGACAGACTCCATGCATAACGAAGATATCTTTTGGGCACTGATTCCGAAGGAGTTTCATTATCCCGATGTTCAAACTGCCATTCAATTTGCATTCGACCTGAAACCGCGAGTATGCTATACTCTCAATCATAAGGAATTACCCATGGGATGCCATGGATTTATGCACAAAAGCCGCATGAATTTCTGGAAGCCTTTTATTCCCTGCATCCCCTGACCGGACAAACCGGCAGCAGCCGGCAAAAATTCAGAGTCAGCCTAAGCGTTGCTTTGCTTCCATTCCAGCCACTGTTCTTTGGTACGCTTCCAACGCTTATGCGTCCAAAGCCAGTAGGCAGGCCGACGACGGATGCTTTCTTCGAGCAGACGGGCATACCAGTCGGTCAGGTCATAATCAGCATATTCTTTCGGATGAAGAGTCATCAAGCGGAAAGTAGCCCGATAATATCCGCGTTTCACCCGCTCTACATCCACGTAATAAAGAGCAGCGTCCACCTGTTTGGCAATCCGTTCTGCCCCGATAAAAAAAGAAGTTTCATGATTCAGGAAATGCGTCCAGTGATTCATGTTTTCCAATTTAGGCAACTGGTCAGCAATAAATCCGATCATAACTTTCTTTTCCTGTTTCCGCAGGGTCAGAATCCGGCGAAGGGTATCCTTCATCAGAATGGACTCTCCGCCAAATTGTCCACGCAACCGCAAGAAGAGTTCATCAAATGCCTTATTATAAATACGATGGTAAATCTGTCCTCCGTGCATATCCGGTATCCAGCTGCTTAATGAAGCTATATATTCCCAATTACAGTAATGTCCCAAATAAAGAAAACAGAACTTCTTGTCTTCCCGTTCCAGATCAGCACGCACCTCATCAAGATTCGTAAATTCCATACGCCGCTTCATCTCTTCCTGTGAAATGGAAAACATCTTAATTACTTCCATCACATAATCACAAAAGAAATGATAGAACTGCCGTTCGACAGCCAGTCTTTCCCGAACTGTCTTTTCCGGGAAGCATTCTGCCAGCTGTTTTTCCACAACCTTCCGACGATATTTCACAACATAGAACAAAGGGAAAAACAGAATATCAGACAATAAATACAAAAGCCTCAGCGGAAGCAGAGACAACAAATATAAAAAAGCGAATAGTATGCGGTATAAAATATTCATTCGGTCTATCGGATTATAACAAAGGACAAAACTACAAAAAATATGACATCCTGCCACGAGCCCGCCGTAATTTTTACAGACTGAATAGCGGAGCTAAGGTATTTTACACTATCTTTGCAGCATACAAGTAGTTACATTCCTTGATTATGAAAGAATTCTTCCAACTCATGCGGCGATTTGTTTCGCCCTACAAGAAATACGTCTGCTGGGCTGTCGTGCTGAACATCCTTTCAGCTGTCTTTAATGTATTTTCCTTTTCTCTGCTGATTCCAATCCTGAATATTCTGTTTAAAACCAACGCACAGGAAAAAGTCTATCAGTATATGGACTGGGAATGGTCTGTTGACTCCCTGAAAGAAACAGCTATCAATAATTTCTATTATTACGTTAACCAGCTGATCGATGCATTCGGGCCCTCTACAACATTATTGTTCCTCGGGCTATTCCTGGCTGGGATGACCTTCCTGAAAACAGCGTGCTATTTCGGTTCCACAGCTGTCATGGTCCCTCTGCGTACCGGTATCGTACGTGATATCCGTACTATGGTTTATTCCAAGGTGAGCTATCTGCCCTTAGGATTCTTTTCAGAAGAACGAAAAGGAGACATCATTGCACGTATGAGCGGTGACGTAGCAGAAATTGAAAACTCCATTACCAGTTCATTGGATATGTTGCTCAAAAACCCTATTCTGATCATATCCTACTTTGCCACACTGATGATCATCAGCTGGCAGCTTACGGTATTTACCATTCTGGTTCTGCCAACTATGGGCTGGCTTATGGGAAAGATCGGCCGCAAACTGAAAAGACAGTCACTCGAAGCTCAGGAAAAATGGGGAGAAACCATGTCTCAGCTGGAAGAGACACTGGGAGGACTGCGTGTCATCAAGGCATTTACGGCTGAAGAAAAAATGATCAGCCGATTCAATAAATGCAGCAATGAATATCGTGATGCAACAAGCCGTGTCTCCATCCGTCAGGCTCTTGCACATCCCATGAGTGAGTTTCTGGGCACCGTACTGATTGTATTCGTCCTCTGGTTCGGAGGCTCTCTGATTCTTGGAAACAATTCTTCCATTGATGCTTCCACTTTTATCTACTACATGGTAATCCTGTACAGCATCATCAACCCGCTGAAAGATTTCTCAAAAGCAAGCTACATGATTCCGCGTGGTCTGGCCTCCATGGAACGTGTAGATAAAATCCTGAAAGCGCCCAATCCGATTGTGGAAAAAGCAAACCCTACACATCTTTCAACACTCAACGAAGAAATCCGGTTCAACCATATTTCTTTCAGCTACAACGGACAAACACAGGTCCTCAATGATATCAACCTTCGCATCCAGAAAGGAGAAACCATTGCTCTGGTCGGCCAAAGCGGTTCGGGTAAATCTACCCTGGTTGATCTATTGCCGAGATTCCATGATGTACAAGAAGGAGAGATTCTGATTGATGGAATCAACATCAAGGATGTTTCCATCAGCGACCTGCGTTCACTGATCGGCTATGTCAATCAGGAAGCAATTCTGTTCAATGACAGTTTCTACAACAACATCACATTCGGCGTAGAAAACGCGACGAAAGAACAAGTGATTGAAGCTGCAAAAATTGCCAATGCCCATGAATTCATCATGGAGTCGGAACAAGGATACGATACCAACATCGGAGACCGCGGCTGCCGCTTATCCGGAGGACAACGCCAGCGTATCTCCATCGCACGGGCCATTCTGAAGAATCCGGCAATCCTGATTCTTGATGAAGCTACTTCTGCTCTTGACACAGAAAGCGAACGTCTGGTACAGGAAGCACTGGAACGTCTCATGAAGACACGTACCACCATTGCCATCGCCCACCGGTTATCTACCATCAAGAATGCAGACCAGATTTACGTACTTTATGAGGGAAGAATCGTGGAAAGCGGCAAGCACGAGGAGCTTTTAGCCAAAAATGGCTATTACAAACGGCTGAATGACATGCAGGCTTTATAATTTTCCCAGCTTTTCCAGGATACCGTCCCGATAAGCCTTCCAGAATTTGGCCACATCATCCAGGGTATATACATCCTTAAAGGGTATTGTGGCCAGCGCTATGACTATATAGCCCAGTACGGCATGGAAGCTGCGCAGGTAGCGTACAGCCCAGTTCTTTCCATACCGGTGATTCAGATAGGCAGCATTCCGTACCTGATAGAAGCGTTTCCATTTTTTCTTACGGCTCCGGGTCTCCCAGTCATCATCCGAAAAGAACTTTTCCTTATCCATTAAAGCTGAGGGAATATATAAGATCCGGAAACCGGCCAGGACTGCACGCAGGCAGTAGTCTGTATCATCACAAAAGATAAACAGCTCTTTATTGGGTAGCCCGATCCGTTCCACCGCCTCCCGACTGATGCAGAGTCCTTCAAAAGCTGTTCCGCAGATATCCACAGGTGAATCAATCACCCTGCCTTTCAGCTTCTGCTGATACATGGAAGCAAAAGGATTGGTCAGGTTGACTTTCTGGAAATCATTAGTAAAGATCTGTCCCTCCATCAAACGTCTGGGCGCAAGAATACCTACGCCGGATTCATGGGTGTAAGGCAGAAGATGCTCCATACAGTCCGCACGGGGAAATACGTCATCATCCATACACCAGATCCAGTCAGCACCAGCCTGATATGCATACTGAATGCCCCGGTAAAAGCCACCGGAACCTCCTACATTCTCCTGATGAATGACAGTCAGATCTTTCTGGTCATCCAACCATTCACCTGTTCCATCTGTACTACCATTATTTACGACCACGATGGAAGAAACGGGAGTATTCGCACGCAGACACGTGATGTTTCGCTTCAGCAATTCTTTCCGGTTGTAGGTCACAACCACAGCTATTATATTCATGGCTATTTATCAGTAAAGTCCATCAATTTTTCCAGGTTGTGTACTCCGGTAAGCTACCATCAGACGATAACATGCTTCCGGATCAAGCCCGCGTTCTTTCGCATACGCCTCGGCCAGTACCCGATGCATGTGAGGAGTAGCAGGCAATCGTTCCAGGTTTTTACAGCCCGCTTTCATATCCAGCGGACCGACAGCCAGGCGATTCAGATCAACCACTTCCAGATACACCCCCTGTTCCGTATGCAGAAACAGAATATTGCCGCGACCATAGTCCTTATGTGCATAGCCGTGGTTATGGAGTATTCCGGTAATCCGTCCCACTTCGCTCAATACCTCGTCTTCATACGAAAATTTCTGTTTGAACAAAGCCTCGTATGTATAAGGACAGGGAGAAACATAGGTCACATAATAACTTCTGTCAAACAGTCCTCCGCGACGTACATTGATATAACCCACCGGACGGGGAGTACCAACACCTATTTCGAGAAACATACCGGCATGGACATAAGAGCGTTTGGCCTTGGAGGGACGGAATATTCCATAGACAAACCGGTTAATCAGATTAGGGCGATGAAAAGATTTCACCACAAACTCCTGCTCTCCGTACTTCATTTTCCGAAGTTCATTACGTCCTTTATGAATAACAGTTCCCTCTCCCCTGTCGAAACGTTCCGGCACAGAAAGCATGAAATCCCTCAGTGATTCACAGTCAGGATGAAGAACCAGTGTACGATGATTCAGCCAACTCATATCTGTCAGATTTTATCCAGGCCTTTGGTAAACTTCAGCCAATAATATTTCAACGGATTCTTATATTTCAGCTGTTTCCAGGGACGGCTGCCGTGAGGACGGTGCCATACAGGCAAAGTCGTAAACAAATAGTTGCGGAATCCAAGTTTCAAAGCCTCATGAGAAATCGTTACATCAAACCAATTCTTTGAGACATCCAGATTGTGAAAATCGAAAGCCCGCAAAAACTCCGGAGTCAGCAGCGAACAGCAGAAACTGCAGTGTTTCTTCTCGGCATACACCTGTCCTTCCTTGCCCAAAGCATGCAAGTAAGGATAATTAATAACTCCCTTCTCATCGGTTGTCACTGCTGCAGCAATCGCACACTTTTCATAAGAGGAAGCTCCGTCATACAACGCCTGAAGAGTATCTTTTTTCACTACTACATCCGATTCTACGATCAGCAGTCCGGCATCAGCAGCAATCGCTTCTTCCTGGGTTTTCTGGAGTACCAGCAGATAGTTAGGCGAAGGATGATCAGTCAGATCCGAAAGATTGACCAACCGGAACCCCATCTCACGGGAAGCTTTTTCCAACCGGCGGGTATTCTCCTCCGTACTGAAATCATTATAGACTGTATAGGTGAAAGGCACCTTTAATTCAGAGTTGACAATTGCCTGAACAGTTTCAAGCGTAAAGTCGATCGAATCTTTGACAGGAGTGATGATATGCAGGCACTTCATGACTTTTCCAGATTATATTTTTAGCAAAGGTAAAGGAAATCTCCTGTCTCTCCAATTATTTTCAATAAAAGTATGTACCTTCGCGGTCACTATCCCAAAAAGAGGAAAGAATAAAGATGAAAGTAATTGTAGACAACAAAATCCCTTACATACGCGAAGCTCTTTCGCGCCTGGCAGACGAAGTGATCTATTTGCCGGGACATGACTTTACTCCCGACATTGTAAAAGATGCAGATGCACTGATCATCCGTACAAGAACCCACTGCAACCGGCAGCTGCTGGAAGGCAGCCGGGTACGGTTCATCGGTACGGCAACCATCGGTTTCGACCATATTGATACGGAGTATTGCCGGGAAGCCGGTATTGCCTGGAGTAACTGCCCCGGATGCAATGCCGGAGCCGTAGAACAATATCTCCATTCTGTTCTGCTCCTGCTCCAACAGGAAAAAGGAATCCGTCTGGACCAGGCTTGCCTGGGCATTGTAGGAGTAGGCCATGTAGGAAGCCGCATCCAGCACCTGGGTGAACGGCTGGGTATGCGGATTTTGCTCAATGACCCTCCCCGTGCTGACCGCGGAGAAAAAGGTTTTGCGGATCTGCACACCCTGGCACAGGAATGTGATATTCTGACATTCCACACTCCTTTAATCCGGGAGGGAAGTTATGCCACCTATCATCTGGCTGATGAATCATTTTTCAAAAGCCTGACACACCGTCCTTTCATTATCAATACCTCACGGGGAGAAGTGATCGATACCGGTGCCATTCTGCACGCACTGGACAGCAAACAGATAGCCGGAGCAGTCCTTGACGTATGGGAACACGAGCCCAACATCAATCTGGAACTGCTGGACAAAGTATTTATCGGTACTCCTCATATAGCCGGATATTCTGCTGACGGAAAGGCCAACGCTACACGTATGGTACTGGAAGCCTTCTGCCGTTTCTTCCAACTGCCTGCCAACTTTCAGATTACCTTACCCGTACCTGACCAGTCTCTGTTTGATGCAGACGAAGATATCCGGACCCTGCAACAGTACAATCCTCATCGGGACTGCGACAGTCTGCGTGCTCAACCTGCACTTTTTGAGCATCTAAGAGGTGATTATCCTTTACGGAGAGAATAAAATCTCCAAATTTCTTTTTAACTTTGTTTGCGCAAATCTAATCAAACATCTTCATGAAAAATATTAAAACATTTTTGACAGCCAGCATTGTCGGAGCTGCTGTCTCTTTGAACACGTATGCACAACAGGTACAGGGGTTTGTACACCAGCAGTCGGAAGCATCCGGCTATGTCTGGCCAACCGACGAACAAGTTCTTGACAAACTGGACAAATGGCAGGATCAGAAATTCGGCGTATTGTTCCATTGGGGATTGTATTCCGTCCCGGGTATTGTAGAATCATGGTCTATCTGCTCTGAAGATGAAGAGTGGATTCCCCGTGATACCACAATGACTTATGATGCCTACAAGCAATGGTACTGGGGACTGAAAGATAAGTTCAATCCCGTCAACTTCAATCCTGCGCAATGGGCTGAAGTCATGAAAGATGCAGGTATGAAGTATATGATCTTCACCTCCAAGCATCACGACGGATTCTGTATGTTTGACTCCCGCTACACAGACTTTTCCATTGCTCACGGAGCCTTCAAGGACAACCCGAAAAAAGATGTGGCACGCTATGTATTCGATGCTTTCCGTCAGGAAGGTTTCATGACGGGATGCTATTTCTCCAAACCCGACTGGCATTGTTCCTGGTACTGGAATCCCTACTTCGCTACCCCGAACCGCAACCAGAACTATAAAAAGGAGCGCCACCCGGAATGGTGGAAAAAATATCAGGAGTTCACTGAAAACCAGTTGAACGAACTGATGGAAAACTATGGCAGCTTTGACATTCTGTGGCTGGACGGCGGATGGGTAACCGGCGATGACATCAATCTGGACCGCATTCTTGAGAAAGCACGCCAGAAACATCCGGGACTGATCTCAGTAGACCGCAGCATCCGGGGCAGGAATGAAAACTACCAGACTCCGGAAAGAGGTATTCCAGAAAAGCAGCTCAACTATCCGTGGGAAAGTTGTATCACACTGAGCAACGACTGGGGATGGACTCCCAATGCTCCCTATAAGTCTCCGGAGAAAGTTATTGCCATGCTGACAGAGATCACGGCCAAAGGAGGATGTCTCCTGCTGGGAGTAGGCCCGACCCCTGATGGAATCATTGAACAGCCTGTAACGGAACGACTTCACAAAGTGGGTGAATGGCTGCGCCGCAATGGGGAAGCTATCTACAACACCCGGACAACTCCGGTCTATCACGACGGAAAGACCTGGTTCACGGCCAACAAGGATGGAAAAACCCTGTATGCCATCTATACCATAGAAGACAATGAAACACTCCCCAACGAGATTTCATGGACCGGCAACCTTCCGAAAGGCAAAATGACCTTACTCCAGACCGGTAAAAAAGTGAGCTATACCTGCCGCGATAACCGCGTAACAGTTCAGTTGCCCAAAGGCCTGAAATGCGAATCGCTGGCATTCCGTTTTCAGATTAATACCAACCAACGATGAGAAAAACATTATTGCTTATAGCAGCCTGTTGCCTGCAGGGAATGACCATAGCACAGGAACCAGTCTACCGACAGGCATCCGCTCCCATTGAAGAACGTGTCAGTGACCTGCTGGGACGCATGACACTTGAAGAAAAAATCGGACAGATCTGCTGTCCTCTGGGGTGGGAAATGTACACCAAAGTCAGTCCGGACAGTGTTACCATCTCGGACAAATACAGACAACAGATGGACGAAGCTCCCATCGGTTCCTACTGGGCTGTTCTCCGTGCCGATCCGTGGACTCAGAAAACTCTGGAAACCGGACTGAATCCCCGGCTGGCAGCCAAGGCTCTGAATGCCTTACAGAAGTATGCGGTAGAGCATACCCGCCTGGGAATTCCTGTCCTTTTTGCCGAAGAATGTCCGCATGGTCACATGGCTATCGGAGCAACAGTATTCCCTACTTCCATGGGACAGGCCTCAACCTGGAATGAATCTCTGATCCGGCAGATGGGAGAAGTCATCGGACTGGAAGCACGTCTTCAGGGTGCCAATATAGGATATGGTCCGGTTCTTGACATTGCACGGGAACCACGCTGGTCGCGTGTGGAAGAGACTTTCGGAGAAGATCCTTACCTGACAGGTATCCTGGGTACTGCCTTTGTACAGGGTATGCAAGGCAAAGACTTCAAGGACGGACGTCACGTCTACTCTACCCTGAAACACCTGGCTGCCTATGGAGTTCCCCGTGGAGGACACAACGGCGGACCGGCAGACATGGGACTGCGGGCCTTGCTGGATGAATACCTTCCTGGATTCCAGCGGGCCGTAGAAGTAGGAAAAGCCGCTACGGTCATGACTTCCTACAACAGCATCGACGGAGTTCCCTGCACCTCCAATAAATTCCTGATCGACTCCCTGTTGCGCAAACGCTGGGGATTCGACGGATTTGTTTATTCCGACCTGGCCAGCATTGACGGTATTGCCGGTGCTCATGTAGCTGCCAACCTGGAAGATGCGGCTATCCAGGCTGTAGAAGCCGGAACCGACATGGACCTGGGTGCCAATGCTTATCGCCAGCTGGTAAAAGCCGTACAGACAGGAAAGGTCAAAGAATCCGCCATCAACCGTGCTGTGAGTAATATGCTGCGTCTCAAATTCCGGATGGGGCTTTTCGAACAGCCTTATGTATCTCCCGAAGAGGCTGCACGCCTGGTTAACTGCGAAGATCACCGGATGCTGGCACGTAAAATAGCCCGCGAAGGAACCGTTCTGCTGAAGAACAACGGCATCCTGCCACTTGGAAAAGTGAAACGCATTGCCGTCATCGGTCCGAATGCTGATGTCATGTACAACTATCTGGGTGACTATACAGCTCCTCAGGAACGCAGCAAGGTGGTTACCCTGCTGGACGCCTTGCGTAACCGGATGCCGGATGTCCGTATAGACTATGTGAAAGGATGTGCCATAAGAGACACCACCCAGAGCAATATCAAAGAAGCAGTAGAAGCCGCCCGGAAAGCCGATCTGGTAATTCTGGCTGTAGGAGGTTCCAGTGCCCGCGACTTCAAGACAAAATATATCAATACAGGAGCTGCTACCGTAGACTCGGGAAATAGCGGAATCCTTTCGGATATGGAATGTGGAGAAGGCTTCGACCGGGCCACTCTCGACCTGCTGGGTGATCAGGAAAAACTGATCCGTGCCATCGCCGCAACAGAGAAACCGCTGGTGACAGTCTATATTGCCGGCCGTCCTCTCAACATGAATCTGGCCTCAGAAGTATCAGATGCACTGCTCACTGCCTGGTATCCCGGTGAACAGGGAGGTAACGGTATCGTAGATGTACTGACCGGTGAATATAACCCCAGCGGCCGTCTGCCGATGTCAGTTCCCCGGCATGTAGGACAGATCCCCGTACACTATTCGCAAGGTACTCTCCGGGATTACATGGACTGTCCGGGAAAACCGCTGTACACCTTCGGATATGGCCTCAGCTACACCACCTTTGCCTACAGTAATCTGAAGCTATCTGCAACAACAAAGGCAGCTTCGCAACCGGCCGGTGACAATGAAGTCATGCAGACTATTACCTGTACCGTTACCAATACAGGCGACCGGGATGGTGATGAAGTAGTACAGCTGTACCTGAATGATGAGGTCAGCTCGGTAGCAGTTCCGCCGATCCGTCTGAAAGGATTCCAGAAGATTTTCCTGAAGAAAGGCGAAAGTCGTGAAGTGACTTTCCAGCTGACACGACAGGATCTGTCCATATATGACCGTAACATGAACTTCACGGCTGAACCGGGACGGTTCAATGTCATGATCGGAGGATCTTCAGATAACCTGCCCCTGAAAAGAAGCTTTGAAATTCAGTAACTTTATTTTCCGGTCAGAGTCTGCGGACTTTGACCGGAAAACTATAAAAGGATGAAAATACCCACCATATAAAACGGCGCCGCAACGACCGCACACTTCGGTCCAATCGACCGCACGATCCAGCCCAATCGACCGCACGATGAGACCGCAACGACCGCACAATTCAGCCCGAACGAAGGCACGATGTAACTTGTTTATTTAGAAGAAGATACAGAAGCCTCTGCAAAATGCAGCTGATAACCGACTTCACGGATGGACTTCACTTCAACATCCAACTCTTTCAGAGAAACCTTCAACTGCTTAATGATCTGATAAGCCCGGGTCTTGACTACACTGTTCTCCACTTTGCCAGCCTGATGAATTTCCGCAATCTGCCCGTAAGACAGACTGAAATCAGAGTTTCGGATAAAAGCCCTGAAATAGAGAAGACTCATTCCTTTCAATTCAATGGCAAGACCTTCGTGGAAAAGTTTACGCTGCCTGTCATTCCAATAATATCCCGGTACGATTTCTTCTCCCGATATCTCCTCCGTCAAATCCTGATGAACCGGAAGGTCTGCTGTTTTCCGACGGACAAGATACAGCCATCCGATAGCTCCCAAAAGCAACAGAAGATAAGTATACCAGCGATGTAACAACAAGACAACAGGAATATGTACTGATGCTTTCAAGGTAAGATCCGGCTTCCCCTTAAGGCTGGTTCTCCAGGTCTTTTCAGTGATCGCCAGATAATCCGGATGCGCCAGAAGCGAAGAACCCTGTATATACTGCTCCCCCATCCTGCAACCGACAGCTGTCAGAACCGGTATGTCTTTCTGATGAAGTTTTTCCTGAAAGATACTGTCCAGCCGGAACCGGGTGGAATCCTCCAGAGCCAGATAATACTGATTTCCCCACTCCATGCATTCCGTCACAGGTACAGGATCTTTTGTATTCCGGGAATCATACTGAAAAACAATCAATGTGATGAACTTATCTTTCTCTTCCATCATGGCCTCCCCAAAAGCAGTCTTGCAATCCTGAATGATCAGATAGCGCTGGCCAAGCATGAAGCAAACTTCAAGCACAGCCACCATACCTGCAAGAATGAGGCAGGCCCAACGGGAATTGACAAGTTTTTTATGATTGCTTTCCATTCTGTTTTCTACATTTCTCTTGTTACAAGCCACCCGGATGTTAACAGATCCGGCAAATGGCAGGCACAAAAATAGAAAAAATATATGAAACAATAAAAAGCCATCTCCATAGTATCAGTCAAGTAAAACTTCATTTTTCCCCAGCTTCAAATAAACAAAGGCTTTTCTATAAAAACTCTTTTATTATTATAAAAAATTCACTTCTTTTGTAAGTCTATTAGCCTATGGAAAAAACAGAGACACATATTCTAACAGAAATAGCAGCAGGCAATAAACTGGCTTTCGAACAGTTATTCTTTCAATATCAGCCTCAACTGGTTGCCTTCCTGACCGGACTGACACATGACCCGGAGCTCAGCAGGGACATGGCTCAAGAAATATTTTTATCCATTTGGAATGAACGCAAAAAACTGGAACAGATAAAGTCAATTTCCGCTTATCTCTATCAAATGGCCCGTTATAAAGTATATGATTATTTTGATCATCTAAGCGTAACAGAACAATATACCCAAGAATACCTAAAAAATGGCTCAGGAGCAGAATCCATGGAAGAATGGCTATTCACTCGTGAACTACAGGCTTTAATTCAGGAAACAGTGAACAGAATGTCTCCTCAACGTCAATTAGTATACCGGATGAGTCGGGAAAAAGGGCTCTCCAATGAAGAAATAGCACTACGTTTAAATATCAGTAAACGAACCGTAGAAAACCATCTGACAGCAGCCTTAGGTATTTTACGTAAGGTTATCTATGTATGGATACTTCTCACCATATCCTGACTTATCTCCCCACTCTTTAATTCTAAATAATTTACAGTATTTACAACCGATTATTACTCAATAGTTTACAAGTAATAAGTCAGAAATATGGTCGTTGTCTTTAATTGTACATTCTAAAGGGTGAAGATTTAACGTTTTTATTGATTATTAACTTGGGGAGTTTCTTTTCTTTACTTTGTCATTTGTTTCCAATATTCCACTTTACTTAACTTAGCTTATCTCACATAAGCAATGCAAAGATATTACTTTTGTTTGTATTATTCCTTGATAGCCTCTTGTAGTATATGGTTTTGTCCAAAGTTTTTTTTAATTTTTCTATGTGTTAAGTTGAAACGAAGCTACGTATCGAAAGCGATAAAAAGGTCGAATTCAATATTTTATAAAATAATACATTTATTTCAAATCTGCAAAGACTTGGATTGTCTTTGTGTTTTTTGTACTTTTGTATCTTAACCGGATACAATATAGTCTGGCTCAATTTCACCAAATATAGCGAAAATAAATATGAATAATAATTGTTTTGACAACGTATCTTCACACGAAGATAGTTTAAGAGCTTGGGAAGCCAATGCAGACTTTTGGGATGAGTCTATGGGTGAGAACTCGAATGAATTTCATAGATTGACAGTTCGCCCAAAAGTAAATGAATTGTTAAAAGCCACACAAGGGGATTATATATTGGATATCGCTTGTGGTAATGGAAATTATTCAGGATATTTGGCTGAACAGGGTATAGATGTTTTGGCATTTGATTATTCACAAAGAATGGTTGAGTTAGCCCGGAAGAGACAAGCCCGTTTCAAAGACAGGATAGAATTCTGCGTAGCTGATGTAACCAAATATGAGGATATGATGTCCTTAAAAAGAAACAAGCCTTTTACAAAGGCAGTGTCCAATATGGCTATAATGGATATTTCAGATATAGACAATCTGTTCCGTTGTGTAAACAAATTGCTTGCTGAAAATGGATATTTTGTGTTTTCTACGCAGCATCCATGCTTTGTAACATTGACAGATAAATATATGACAAGACATAGCTATTATGGAGAAGCCATTGAAGGACAACCTCAAAAGCAATGTTACTATCATCGCTCTTTACAGGATATTTTTGAAATATGCTTCAGACATGGATTCATTATAGACGGATTCCATGAGGAATGTTTTGGAAATGATAGCGAAAGACCTGTCGTTATTATAATACGGGCTAAGAAACATAATCTTTAATGTTCATCGGAATAATCAGAACTCCGACACCCGGCTGTATTCAAGATTTATTTTTATGATAACAGCGTTTTATAGAAATTATTATTTCATTGTAATTCTGTGTTTATTTTCCCGAAGGTCTTTTTTGCATCAGATAATTTTTTAAGGAAATTCCTTTCCTTATCACCGTTTGTTCCCTGACAACCGTATAGCCTCGTTTCTCAAAAAAAGGTTTTGCTGTTATCGAGGCATGTACGGATATAATATTGTTTCCCACTATGCTTTCGAGCTTGTTGCAAATGACTGTTCCTATACCTTGCCCCTGACAGTCCTTGTGTACAAAAAGCCGGTCCAGATAGCCTGTTTTATCAATATCTCCAAAACCAACGATTGCGTTGTCCATTGTTACCACATAAGAATAATGTGAAAGCAATGAACTGTTCCAGGCAACCAGATCAATATCCTTGTTTGCCCAGACATCAAGTTGTTCCTTGGAATAATCTTTGGCATTTACCTTATGTACGGTATCGTAAAAAAGTCGGGTAATTTCCTTTATGTCTGTTGATTGATATTCCCTCAAAACTATTTTGTCTGTTCTGTATGTCATTTTATTTGTATTTTTCAGCCTTTCGTAAACTGGATAAGTTCTATCGGGGCACCATTATGTTCTATCATTGCGACAGCAACCCCTTCTGACGGAGAGTTTACAGGTGTCAAGACATGGAGCCCTCTTTCTCTGATTTCTTTTTCAATATCCTTTACCTCAAAGGCCACATGCGGAATTTTCTTGACCAACGGATGCATAGGGCAGTCCTCTTCAAAACGCATCCATTCTATTCCGAAGGGACTTGTCGGAAAACCTGATACATAAAACTTCAAATGAGGTATGTACACTTCATTTTCTTTTCTTTCTGTAGTCGGGATGCCTGTATGATGGTATATCCAGCCCCATTTTATACATTCTGCCATTTCATGTTCCTTTCTCATATCATTATCTGTTTTAAAATCCATTCTGCACGTTCTTCGGGAGACAAAAACGGAACTTCTACGGTTTTATATCCGAAATTCTCATATGTCTCCTTTAATACGAGACATGTCTTTTGCGCTTCATCCGGATCCTGTTTTCTCTCCGCGTCATTGACATAAATTTCTTCCCAGAAAGGGAAAAGAAAGACCTTGGAGTTGTACCTGTAACGGCTTGCGGCCTGTAACATGCCATCCGGTACAGGTATATTGATAAGGCGGGTATATCCGATTGTGTCAATGATTCCTCTGTCAAAGAAACAAGGTTTGTCAATGTGAACGAATTCTTCAAAATCAACGATTGACCGCAAAAGCATCAGATTTGAATATCTGACTGTATTTTTCCATGGGAGGGCATCACCGTCAGTTCTGACCTGATTCTTGATAATTTGTCTTGCGACCTCATTTACTGTTAGATAACCCTCATTCTTCAATATTTCAAGAACTGTTGATTTACCACTTCCGGGTCCACCTGTAAATATGTAAAAATTCAAATTTTTCATTCTGTTTTTAATCTTATGGTGTTTAATTTGTTTGAAAAAACTTCGAAGATAGCATCATAAAATAGTCTAACAATCTCTTCAATATACATGGAACAGTGTTCTCTTATTTTCATGTTTATTACTATGTATAATCCCATGTTGTTTTGTCTACAAAATAATAAACAGTCTTTTACAACCATATCGCCCAATCTCCATAATCAAAAGTACCGCTGCCATGGCAGAGTTTTCCTTTTACTTTTAGGTTTTCAAAAGCATCCTGCATACGATTAAGAATTTCTGGCTGTATATCTAAAGAGTGATGCGCTGGAAATACTTTTTTTACAGGAAGTGTGGCTGTCATTTTGAGTGATTTCAAATATGCTTTGGGATCGGTTGAAGGAAACCATGCTGTTAATGTGCCCTTATAAACTAAATCTCCGGTAAACAAGTAACCTGTGGATGGTTCCCAAAAGCACATATGCCCCGGTGAGTGCCCCGGTGTATGAAGCACTTCAATAATTCTTCCACCCAAATCAATATGTTCACCGCCATATAATATTTTTGTTGGTTTACCTTGAAAAAAACGATATGTATTTATATCAAATTCTGCTGGCAATTTACAACGTTCAATAACATATCCTTTAATTATTTCTAACGGTTGTGGAAATTTGCCTGCTAACCAAGTTAATTCGGCTTCATGTGCATAAAAATCAGGATAATACTTGTGACCTCCAATGTGATCCCAGTGAATATGCGTTGCAACAGCTGTAATTGGCTTTTCAGTCAAACTTGAAACTATTTCCGAAATATTGCAGATGCCCAGTCCTGTATCAATAAGCAAACTACGTTCTGTACCATTTAGAAGATAACAATGTGTTTCCTCCCAATGGCTATATTCACTGATAATATATGTGTTATTATCTGCCTTATTTATTGTGAACCAATTCATAACCTGTGTTTAGTGACTATCAGACTCCAATTCTTTCTCAATTTCTTCAATAGTAGGCAAACTGCCACGGAAGTCTTTGGGCAAGGCTTGCCCTAATTCATAATCGGAAATTCCGATAGGTTTCTGAATATCACGCAAGGCATATTCTGCCTTGATGCGGTCTTTACTCTTGCAAAGCAACAGTCCTATAGTCCGGTTATCCCCCTCTCGGCAAAGAATATCATCTACGGCAGAGCAGTAGAAATTCAGTTTTCCGATATACTCTGGTATAAACTCCGTATCTTTCAATTCAATCACCAAATAGCGGTGCAGAAAGGTATTATACATCAATATGTCAATATAATAATCATCACCTGACACCTCTATGTGATACTGCCGGCCCATGAAAGCAAAGCCAGCACCCATTTCTACAAGGAATTTCTCCACATGCTTTACCAAACCGATTTCCACGTCACGCTCATTGTATTGCTCTGTGAAAGTCAGCATAT
>ENA-UONW01000900-UONW01000900.1-human-gut-metagenome-genome-assembly--contig:-CS52-NODE-900-length-40734-cov-28.747511_pt1 | contig 40734 bp, 41 predicted proteins | sample MGYA00242463_ERZ724010 | MGnify/ENA metagenome assembly ERZ724010 | reverse complement strand
AGGCATAATATAGACTTTTGTAAAATTAAAGTGTTGATATGTAGTGATTTGTAGTCTTGGGGTATAGACTTTTTATTCCCCGATATAGACCGTTTGAGGCATGTTTTATAGGGCACAGAACGAAGCGTATAAGTCTGGACGGCCATCAACTGGGGTAAACGGTTTGTTATTCAGTTGGTTACATTGCAGTACTGCGAACGGCGACGCAAAACGAAACGTTTAAGTAGGTTTAATTCCTGTTTAATTATGAAGGGGTAGAGTAGGGGTTTTCTTTATTGAAACTTTAATTCTGGAGGCTGTATAGTTTAGCTGTACGGCCTTTTTTGTGTCTTATTGGTTTATATCTTGCCAAATGGGCTTTAACGGCTTGTAGGGCTTATTTTGAGACATTTGTTCGAATGGTAGATTTTCGATTTGTGTCATTTCGTCTGTGATACAAATCTATATAACGGGCAGAAGGATAGGGGAGGAGAGGAGAGTCTGAATATATGATTGTTGAAAAAGGAAGGACTATTGGAAGGACAGAAAGGAAGGACAAAAATGAGATAATGGAAGGACAAAAATCGGTTTTTAGGGGGGGGCTTACAAAATAGGAAACGTACCATTTTTTTTGCTTCGGACACAAAAAACGGGCAATAAGGGGTAGGAAAAAACGCTGTTTTTTCATCTTTCTACATTATTATATATAGTGTAAATCAGTGTTTTAACTCTCTTACTTGTATTCATTTAGGGGGTAACACCCCCTAAAAAGGGCTACTCAAGATGCTACCTGAATACTCATGGGGAATCGTGGGAAGACCTGCAAAGTACTTTCATGACCTCTACCCTACGTCCGCAAGTCCAGAACTCTGAACACCCGAAACAGGCCTTTCCTTGGTTTCTTTGGTACATTCCAGTTGTTCGACCCGTTCTCGAAGTCGCCCAATTTCTTCAGCCTGTTCTTGGAGTTTATTATCTTTTTCCCGAATTATAGACAATAAAATATTGATGGGACTTTCTTGTTTGATGGTCTCATTATCGTTATTTTTATTATCTGAATTGGTATCATAGTGTTCTGATATTGGCTTTGAGGACTGTTTGTTTTTAAATATATCCCCCTCTCCCATTAAAATATATTCAGGAGATACTGAGTATTTGGAACATAATAATGCCATTAAATCAGTGCCAGCATTCATTCTGCCATTCAGAATTTCTGAAAATTTCGCAGGCTTAACCTTTAAAGTATCTGCTAATGCTGTCTTTGTTAGTTCTGGGATTTTGTTCAATAGAGTATTTATTACCTCTATTGTACGGCTATTTATCTGCGATTTATCCATGATTTCTGAATTTATTTGTTATTTTCTGGAATAAAACTTTTGTTTATTTCAGAAATTCTGTATATTTGCATCGAGTTAAGAAATTAACAGCGGCCAAATATACAAAAAGGCCATTTGATTAACGAATTTTTAATATTAAAGAAAATGAAAGCAATCAAGGTAACAGTGGATTATGGCGAATGGAGCAAGGTGAGTGACTTTCTCCGCGAGCTTGACGGTGAAGACCTGTTCTCTTACCAGATCGACAACGTTTCGTTCGTGATCGTGGCCAATGGCGAGTACTCGATGTCCTGGGCGAAGGCAATGCTAACCAAGACATTTGATGAAGAGGCAATAGTAATCAATTTAAAATAAAATAGTTATGAAAAAGCAAGTAACTGTAACAAAAGAGAACCGAGAGTTTTTGGAGAAGGCTTTCAAGGTTAGTTCTGTTATGATTTGGAAGGCTCTCACTTTTGAGAGTGACACGGATCTTGCCCGGAAGATTCGGAAACTGGCGATAGAGCGCGGCGGCATCGAGATGTGTTTTTGCCCGGTACTGGAAACGATGCATGACAGCGATGGTTATATGCGTCAGTACCTGCCTAATGGTGTCATGTTGGAATTCAACAAGAATGACGGTACCGGCTCTGTGCTCCTCGGAGGAAAAGAGGTGAGACATTATGAGAATGTGATGATCAGCGGAATAAATGACATCCAGGACTGGGCGATGACATTGAAGTAAGGGAGGGCGATATGGAATACTACAACGGTAAACTTTGTATCTCGATGCGGGAGCTTGCAGACAATGGCGTGATGACTATGGCCTACTGCAATAAGCTGGCTACTCGCAAGAAGATCGATATCGCCCGCCGTGGTGATAGAGGAGGTTGCGCCCTTGTGGTAGTTGACAGTTTCCCTCCCCGCTACAAGGAAGATATCTATACCCGTTTCCCTGACAGTGACTCCGTCCGCCTTGCCGGCTGGTTCCGCTCAAACTACGAGATCGACCAGTCCGCCGTCGTCTTCTTCCACGACCCTGAGAAAACCGGCCTTGACCTGAAGCCTGAGAAGATCCGTGAGTATGTCACGAACGCCAGCGTCCTGAATACTTGTATTCGCCTGTACGAGAACGCGAGGATATACCAGCGCATTGCCGGCGACAAATACGACTGGGGCAAGATGGCCGCTGCTGTTGACAGCCTCCGCACACAATTCGGGCACACGCTGCCGGGCAGTATGTTACGTTTCCGCAAGAAGGTTGCCGAGTACAAGCGTGACGGCTACGGCTGTCTTATCAGTGGCAAGTTTGGTAACCAGTCGGCCCGTAAGGTGGACTACAAGACCGAACGCCTTATCCTTGGCATTGCCGTGCTTCCCAACAAGCCGTTCAACACCAACGTGGCGGAGATGTACAACCAGTTCGTGTGCGGTGAACTGGACGTTTACGACCCCGAGACGGGCGAGTTGTTCAATCCGGACGACTTCACCGACAAGAACGGCGAACCCCGTGTTTTGAGCGAGACGACCATCAATAACTACCTGAACAAGCCGAAAAACCGGGTGTTGATAGAGCACAAACTGTCAAGCTGGACCACGTTCATGCACGAGCAGATGCCGCACGTCCACCGCCATGCTCCGGAATTCTCCTTCAGCAAAATTTCGTTCGACGACCGTGATCTTCCCCGCAAGCTCAAAGACACCAAGGCACGCCCGAAAGCCTATTACGCCTATGACGTTGCCAGCCAGTGCGTGGTCGGTTTCGCGTACAACCGCAACAAGAACGTGGACCTGGTTGTGGATATGTTCCGCTCCATGTTCCGTCTGATCGACCGTAAGGGCTGGGGCTGTCCGGCGCAGGTGGAGGTCGAGAACCACCTGATGAGCCAGTGGAAGGACAGCTTCCTGAAGGCCGGTGTGATGTTCCCGTTCGTCCGTTTCTGTGCGCCCCAGAACTCCCAGGAGAAGTACGCCGAGCCGATGAACGGTGCCAAGAAGAAGACGGTGGAACACCGGAATCACCTCGGTATCGGACGTTTCTACGCGAAGGACCGCCACTACCGTACGGAGGGCAGGAAGGTCTTTGATGAACTGAACGACACCTATGAGGATAAACAGTATTACAGCTGGGACGAACTGGTCGCCGATGACATGCGCGACGTGATGGAGTTCAACAACTCGCTTCACCCCAACCAGAAGAAATACCCCGGTATGACACGCTGGCAGGTTCTTGAGGCGAACATGAACCCGAACCTTGAACCCATAAACAAGGCCGTTCTGGCCCGCTTTATCGGTGATCATGTGGAAACGAGCGTCCGCCGCAACTCCTACTGCCGGGTCGGATATACCGACTGGTGGCTGAGCGGCACCGAGGTGCTGGAACGTCTGGCACCGAACAACTGGAAGGTGGACGCCTACTACCTGACCGACGATGACGGCAACATCACCGACGTGTATATTTACCAGAATGGCATGTTGGTGGACAAGTTGCAGAATGTCGGCACGTTCAATACCGCGGACTGTGAGCAGACCGATGCGGACAGGACGGTATTCGTGGAACAGCAGAAAAAAATCTCCGGCTTTAACGCATACATCAAAAATAACGCCATTTTCGGCGTGGGGGTATCAAAGCCCCGTCCGGAGAAAGAAAAGGCCGTAGAAGCCGTGGAATTACCCTCTATAAACGTGGAGGAGCCCGCATTGCCGGATGTTTACCTTCCGCCGGAGGATTACAGCCGCAAGGCCCTGGATGATTTCATGTAACAGCATTATAACGATATTAAATTAAGATTAGAACATGATTACAACGGAAAATAAAAAACGCATATCGGAGGCCATCTCGTCCCAGCGGGCTAACTACCCGAGTGACGCCAAGCACGCCGCCTCCCTGGGTATAACAACTTCGGTTTACAGTGCCGTGAAGAACGGTCAGACTGAAAAGGTGCTGAGTGATGCCAGCTGGATCACGATCGCCCGCAAACTGGGCGTCAGCCTCCGCGGTGGTATGGAATGGAAGGCCGCCCGCACCGCCACGTTTGAGTACATCACCGCCCAGCTGGAGTTCTGCCAGGAAGGCGGCCTGAGCGGTATCCTGTGCGATATGGCTAATATTGGGAAGACCTTCACGGCTCTTTATTACGTGAAGGGACACCGCAACGCCATCTATATCGATTGCGCCCAGGTGAAAAGCAAGCAGCGTCTGATCCGCAAGATAGCCAAGGAGTACGGCGTGAGCAGCAACGGCCGTTATGTCGATGTTTATGACGACCTGGTGTACTACCTGCGTTCCATCGAAACCCCGCTGATTATCCTGGACGAGGCTGGCGACCTCCAGTATGAGGCATTTCTGGAACTGAAGGCGTTGTGGAACGCCACCGAACACTGTTGTGCCTGGTATATGATGGGAGCCGACGGTCTGAAAGAGAAAATAAACCGCTCCATCGAGTGCAAGAAGGTAGGCTACACCGAGATGCTGAGCCGTTATGGCGACAAGTACAGCAAGGTCACTCCTGATGACGGAAAGGAGCGCGAACGGTTCCTGAACGAACAGGCCCGCGTGGTTGCCAAGGTGAACGCCCCGGAAGGGACGGATATCGCCCAGATCGTGAGGAAGAGCGGTGGCAGTCTCCGTCGCGTCTATACCATTTTTGAACTGATGAAACGTGCCTGAAGATGAAGAGCCCAGCGGAGAAGGAAAGAAAGGAGCCGGCTCCCCGTCGTGCGTACAGCCCCGGGGAGATTATCGCCCGTAAGTATGAACCCCTTCCGTGGGGCTCCCGGTGGAGTGGTCCGTTCGGCTGTCCGGACATTAATGAACTGTGGTTTATCAGTGGGCAGTCGGCCAGTGGTAAGAGTTCTTTCGTGATGCAACTTGCCTACGAGTTGTGCGGTTACGACAGCGTGCTTTATCTTTCTTATGAGGAGGGATTGAACCAGTCGTTCCAGCAACGCCTGATCCGTTTTCACATGGACGATATGCGCGGGCGTTTCCGCGTTGCGATTGATGACACGCTGGAGGAGCTGACAGAACGCCTTGCACGTCCGAAAAGTCCGCATTTCATCATCGTGGACAGTTTCCAGGTGGCCGGGTGGACCTATGACCAGGTCAGCACGCTGGTCAAACGTTTCCCCCGGAAGAGCTTCATCTTCATTTCCCAGGAGCATAAAGGGCAACCTATGGGCAAGGCCGCTGTCCGGCTCCGTTATCTGGCAGGCGTGAAGATTCGTGTCGTGGCTTACAAGGCCTTTTGCCAGGGACGTGCGACGGAGAATCCCGGCAGTTATTTCGTGGTCTGGGAGGAAGGCGTTTTAAGGACAAGTAATAATTTATAAACATCATAGGAATGAGCAAGTTCAAGGAAATTATCGAAATCATGGCTCCGGTTTACATCAATCCGAAACCGGAAGGAATTCAAGCGCGTGAGACGTATCACTCTGACGGTCACGTGTGCAGTTGTTGCAAGGGCAACCGGTGGTTCTGGGGTGAGGACGAAATGGGTGAGCGTGTGAAACGTGACTGTCCCGTTTGTAAGGGCAGCGGCAGCCTCGACGCCGTGATAACTGTCGAGTGGACCCCATCAGCAGTACGGCCATGAGAAAGGAGTATTACAACTATGTTGTGAAGCTGCCCGTTTTGCTTCATGAGCTGTTCCGCGGTAAGGTTGCCGACTATCATTTCTCCGACATGACCGTGGTGATGAACCACCTGGTGAAATCCTACATCCGCATGACGGACGGCGGCAAAGTCTCCACGGCCACCCGGCGAATCCTTCTCTGCATGGACCGTATACCGGACATGTCGTTCTTCTTCCGCCGCCAGGAGAAGGCGGTGCTGTTCTTCGAGATGGACCCGGCCGTTGCCGGCAGCCTGCAGCGTGCCATCATCGCCGGCGGCTGGGGCAACCGCCAGCGTCTTGCCGTCCGCCTGGTGTGCGCCTTCTGCTGCGGTGCTGGTGTGACATTGAACAACCTTTCGATGGAGCTTGCCTCCGAAGAGGTGTTCCGCCGTCCTGAAGGCTACCTCATACATACCTACGTGAGCAACTACCAGTACGTGTTCCTGAAGGAGACGGCCGCCGCCCAGCGCATGAGCGTGGAGGGTATGCTGACGGCTGCCGCCGAGCTGCTGGTGGGGACGGATGATGACGGTTCCGGTTACCATATCCCGGAGAGCCTCGGCCGTATCGCTGACAGCGTGCTCGGGATAAAGGGCAGCACGCTGAAGGACTTCCGCCGGCAGCGTCTGGTGAACATCCGCACGAACACCATCGGCCCGGATCGGATCGTCACCTTCATGGAAAAGCACTGCATCACCTCTGCCCGTGAGTTCCTGCGCCGCGTGGTCCTCTTCTTCCTGGAGGCGCGGTACCTGATTTACCGGGGGGAGGTGGAACTTGATGAGGACGATCTTCCCCTGGATGATGAGCCGGACTGGGAGGAGACGATGTTCGAGCAGTGCTCAAAAAGAGATTTCGCGATTTCAACATATAATTATTAACCATTAAAATTTAACAGAAATGATTACAGAAAAACAGAAAGAGGCAGTACAGGAACTCTGCCGGTACGTGGAGAACTTTTGTAAGGAGAACGACCTTAGCGTCTTTATGAGCGTTGCGGCCAGTGAGGATCATCCGGATGGTCTTGAACAGATGGCCGGCTCGATCATCACTGGTAAGGGTGAGCATGTTGTCGGCGCTATTTCGGGGGCTGTCAAGGCCAACAGCCGTGTTTATATGCTGCTTTCCGTGGCACTCATGCAGGCCTACACGAGAAAGGCGGATGTCAATACCATCCCGTTCGGGGGGGGCAGGTATGAACTGAAACAAGCCGTATAGACAGCCATGAGTGAGAACCGTGACAACAAGCAGAAGGTGTCGAATTTCCGCAGGTTTTACGCTTCCTTCAACCACCTGCCCTGCATGGGTGACCGTGAGGATCTCAAACGTCAGATCATACGGGAGTACACGTGGAACCGCACGGACAGTCTCCGTGAGATGAGCCGCGATGAGTACAACGCCTGCTGCGAGGGGGTGGAGAAACTGACCGGGCGGAAGGACGAGCTGAAACGGAGGCGCAGCGTGTGCCTCCGCCTGATGCAGCGTCTGGGTGTCGATACCACCGACTGGGCACGTGTCAACAATTTCTGCCAGCATCCCCGGATAGCCGGCAAGCCCTTTGCCCGTATCGGGCTGGAGGAGCTGGAGACGCTTTCAGTGAAGCTCCGGACGATCGAGCGCAAGGGCGGGCTCCGGCAGAAGAAAGACGTGAGAGAACCGGGCGGCATCGCCTATGTGTTTATAGACCCGAATGCCCCCAAATGTTAAATATCAACCTTTTAAAAAACAAGAACAATGAGTGACGAAACAAGACAGTCCGTCATCATGACGGACGAGGAGAAGGCCGAGTTCGAGGCTTTCAGGAAAGAGAAGGCCCGCAAGGCTAGACAGGAGAAACAGAAGGCCGACCGTGAGGCCTACAAGCAGATGGTGGATGAGGAGATCGAAAAATCCATCCCGGTGCTGCTCGCCATCAGCGGCCAGATCAAAGAGAGCAAACAGCGTGTGCTGGACAATTTCCGTAATATTCTGGCCATGAAGTCCGACCTGTTCGGGGACCGTGTCAGGGACGACCAGCGCACGCACACCTTCACCAACTCGAAGGGTGACCAGCGTATCACGCTGGGGTTCTACGTGACCGATGGCTACCGTGATACGGTGGAGGACGGCATTGCCATCGTGAAGGAATACATCACCGGCCTGGCCCGTGACGAGAAGACGAAGGCGCTGGTTTCGATGGTGCTGAAGCTGCTCTCGCGTGATGCCAAGGGGACGCTGAAGGCGAGCCGTATCGTGCAGCTGCGCAAGATCGCCGAGGAGAGCGGCGACGAGCAGTTCCTTGAAGGGGTGCGCATCATCGAGGAAGCCTACCAGCCGGAGGTGAGCAAGCAGTTTATCCGTGCCGAGCGGAAGGACAGGAACGGGAGCTGGACCCCGATTCCCCTGGGAATGACGGAATCGTAAAAAAGAACAGGGATGAAACGGTTTAACACCCAGACGAGATTTGTTCCCCTGAAAGTGGACGGGAACTTTAATGTGGAACATATTCCGTCAAAAGACGGAAAAGTGAAGGACTTTAAAACGCGAAAAGCGGTTGAGAAGTATTGTAAGGAGAACCATTGCATCTATTGCGAGGAAAAATACATCTTTTACAAATAACAATAAATATGAAACAACAGGTAAGGAAAGAACCCAAAGTAGCCCTGTGCCGACGTTGCCATGGCACGGGTAGAATTGAAACCGGGCGGCTCTTCCGTAGAGCGGAGGTCTGCCCCCAGTGTGAAGGTAGCGGACGTGTGACGGTCAGCGCGGAAATGGCGCTGGATATCCGTCCCTACAAACCGAAGGAAAAGCCCGTGGAGGATTAGCAGGTTATGGGCAAGCGGCACGGAGTGAGTTACCAGAAGCGTGTGGCTGATATCAACAGGATATATGACCAATATGTCAGGACCGGTGTTCCTAACCGGGAGATCTGGCGGCGGTACATATATCCTGTGTATGGTATTAGCGAGCGTACGTTTTATAACATCCTGAACGCTTCTGCCGATCCCCGTAACGACCTGCCGGAAGACACGCAGCTGTTTTTCAATTTTGGTGAGGAATGAATATGAAGGAGTTTTTTGAAGTTCTGGAGGAACATGCGGACGCCGCTATTTTTATAGCTTTTTTTGTCTATATGCTGGCGGATTGCATCACCTCCAATTTAAGGAAGAAATAACGGACAGCCTTGGGCGGCTTTGTAAAACCCGTAATAAGATTATGAGCTCAAAAGGATTTTTATTTACAGTATTGTTTGTTGCAGGTCTGATCGCCTGCTGGATGTTCGGTTATCCCCATTACCGTGTATGGTCTGCGGAACAGAGGGGAAGGGCCGAGTTTGCGGAAGCGGAGCAGAACCGGAAGATCCGGATCGAGGAGGCGAAGGCGAACCTGGAGGCCGAGAAGTTGAACGCTCAGGCGGAGGTGGAACGTGCCAAGGGTGCCGCCGAGGCCATCCGCATCGAGAACGGCAGCCTTACCCCGACATATATACAGTATCTTTGGGTACGTCAGCAGAGCAGCCTGAATGACAAGACGGTGGTGTATATCCCTACGGAGACGAACCTTCCGGTCCTGGAGGCTTCCCGTAACAAACAGCCCGCCTGCCATGAGTGAGAATACAGTCAGGAAGGCGCGTAAACGTGTGTGCCCCCATTGCGGGCGCAGGCTGTGGCTGCGCGAGTTCTATCCGTTGAAGAACGGCCGCCGCAGTTCCTGGTGTCATGAGTGCGTCCTGTCCTACAAGCGTGAACAGTACCGCAAGCACCGGAAGGTTGCCGACGGTACTTTCATGCACCGGACACTGGGCCGGCTTGTCGAGCATAAGGGATATTCCACCCGTATCTTTTGGAACGGTAATATGCTTTCCATCATGCGTCGTCACTATCACAATACCCTCAACCGGGAGCTGGCTGAAATGCTCGGTGTTTCTGAACGCAGCGTCACCCGAAAAGCCCGAGAGATGGGACTGGAAAAGGATAAAGGTTTTGTAGCTTCCCTTAGCCGGGAACATTTGTTGCTGGCAAACGCGAGAAGCAAGGAACTGGGATATTCCGGCGGCTTCACCAAAGGGATGAAGTTCCGGGGAAACCAGTACACCGGGAGGGTACGCATTGAATAGGTATGCCATGAACAAGGACGTGAAGATCATTATCGGCCATATCCTGGACGACCTGCGGGTGGAGCTGGGTGACGAGTTCAACCGGAATTTCGAGCGGCAGGCCTTCTTCTCCGAGGCATGGGCGCGCCGCCGGAGCCCTACCCGTCCCGGCGGGCATATCCTGGTTGACAGCGGTGCGCTCCGGCGCAGCATCCAGAGCCGTACGACGGAGAACAGCATCACCTTCTACACCACGCTCCCTTACGCGGCCATCCATAACGACGGCGGCGGGATTGTGGTGACGGCGAAGATGAAGCGCTTTTTCTGGGCGAAGTACTATGCCGCCACCGGGGCTTTCGGGCGCAGGAAGGACGGCAGCCCCCGCAAGGACAAACGTACCACCCAGCTGTCATCCGAGGCGGAGTTCTGGAAAGTGCTGGCGCTTATGAAGGTGGGCAAGACTATCAGGATTCCCCGTCGCCGTTTTTTGGGTACGTCCCCCGAGGTGGAACAGGCTGTGCGTGAGATTATCGAGGAGAATATAACGGAATACTTCAGTGTTGATTTTGAAATAAACAGAAAATGAGAAAGGAACTTTACAACATGCTCCGCGAGCGTCTGAAGGAGGTGGACGGCGGGGCTGTCAGGCACATCGACCTCTGGAACCATAACGTCGAGTTCATCGAGCAGGAGGAGGGCTGGGCCCGTCCGGCTGTTTTCGTGGAGTTTTGCCCGATCCGGTGGAACGCCATTGTCAGCGGTGTTGAGTACCGCGCCGAGCCTGTGGTGAAACTGCACGTTGTCACGGACTGGTCAGGCTCGGCGTCAGACGCCAGCCCCTTCCGCGAGGAAGCACTACAGGTGTTCGACCTGCTGGACAAGATACATGAGGCGCTCGCCTGCATGGAGGGTGAGACGTTCACCTGCTTTGACCTGGTGGAGAGCCAGACAAACCACAACCATGAGGACATCATGGAGAGCATCGAGGTTTACCAGTGCGTGGCGTTCCGCCGGCTGGATGCCTGAAAAAAATAATCCGCCCTTTTGCTTGCAAGTGGCGGATTATTCGTATATTTGCATCAGGATAGCGTTGGAGGTCCAGTGCCGGATTGTAGTTCCGGAAGATTGCCTCCTCCGCTATTTCTTTTTTATGTGGCTGTACAGTTCCCTGCTGTCCGATATGCTGTGCAGCACGAATTCCCCCCAGTCGTACTCCCTGACGATTACCAATGCTTTCTCCCCATGGACTTCCGTTTCGAAGATATGTGACTGCACCACTCTGGGAACCCCCTTGTGGTTGTCTGCCGTGCCCAGGTATTTGGCCTTCCCCAATACGGAGGCGATATTGAGCAGCATCCGGTTCTTCGCCTCGAAGAATTTGAACGGCTGGTTGGTCCATTCGTTGATGGATTTGCGTGTGACCTGTATTTTGTGCGGGAAGTCCGGGTTCGTGACCGTGGTCCCTTGCAGTGCCTTCGCCTTGTGTCGTGTGGTCCTGGCGTCAGCCCTGGCCATCTCCCTGACAATCCTGCACGCGGCGCACAGCTCGTTCTCCGGTATCTTTTTTGCCAGCTCCGCCTTTTTTGCCAGGTTGCAGCTGCCGCACTGCCGTATGGTGTAGGGGTTGTAGTCGGGCACCGCCTTCTCCTGCTTCCCGGGGTTGAACCGGAACATCTCGCCTTTCCCGTCCCCGAACACGCTCTCGGCCCGTCTTCTTGCCTCGTCCGCCGGTGTTGCCGGGTATTTGGACTTTCGTACCTGCACCACGTCACAGCGGCAGTTCCACCCGTTTGGCGGGAAATACTCCTCCCAGAACGGGTCGCCGGGTGGCAGTGTTATGCCGTGGAGTTCCGCGTGCTCGGGGCGTACCTTGTCGTCGCCGGCTGTCCGGTATTGCAGGTAGTAACGGTCCCCGTCCCGGATAAACCTCTCCCATTTGGCCGCCATTTCGGCCGATGCCTGCACGAAGTTGTATTCCGCCCGCAGGTAGTTCGAGTTGTACGTTTCGTCTATCTTCCGGACATCGTTCAGAAAGCGTTCGAACGGCTTTCTTTCGCCGTTCTCGTCCAACAGCGAGGGGAATGCCTCGTTCAGTTCATGGAAGGTCTTCATCCCGGAGAACACGTAGTCGGACCGTTGGAGCCTGCGCCGCATCGTGTCCGTCATCTCCACCTTCTGGAACGACGAGTCGAGTGCTGCGGCGTGTGCTTCCGTGAACTCCCTCATCTTCGGCGTTTCAAGCACCTCGATACGTAACTGGGAACCCTCCAGCTTGTAGAGTGTCTGCATCATCCCGTCGAACAGCGAGGAGAGCTCCCGCCGTATCTCCCGGATGCGTTCCTCCCTTCCGGCTTCCAGCTGTGCCGTCATGTTTCCCGTCAAGCGGGCGTATCTTTCATGGAGCCCCTCGTAGTCGGAGGGGCTCAGTCGAAAAAACGGGACGGTCGCATATTTCCGGCTTTCTTCTTCCCGTCCTTTGTGCCCTTACCGTCATCTTCCGGTTCCTTTCCGGGTAGTACGGGAGCTGCCTGCTGCCTTCTTTCCCCTACCGGCATCCCGTATTTCCCTTCGAAGTATTTTCCGTCCACCTCATAGTTGGCCAGCACCATCTCCTCGTACGCTTTTTGCTGTTCGGGGGTATAGTCCACCGAGTCGTCCCATTCGAAGCGCATCCCCTTCACCGGAAACCCGTGCTTTGCCATGCGCGGTATGAGCTGGTTGTTCACGATGTCTTTTAGCATCCTGCAATCCCTCCCCACGAGATTCTCGAATACTTCCAGGTGCGTTTCCGATTGCGAGAGGCTGGATCCGTCCTCGATGGTCATGGTCTGCCCGATAACAAGCTTGGAGAGCTCGGAGTTTGCCCGGTCCACGCGTTTGTCATAGACATTGAAGGCGTCGCCCCTTGTGCTCTCGACCACCTCGATGTCCGTTCCCTGCTGGAACACGCCCCACAGGCTGGCACCCATACTGTCCATCATCTTCTCCATCTTGGCCAGTTCCTTCTCGTCTCTGGCCGTTGTTTTTGCGATGCGCATGGGCATCCCGAATATTTCGGCGAAGGTGTCCCAGAAGGCGAGCGCGTTCTTCTTCGGTATGGTCTGCGTGGCGGCCTTGAGGAACAGCCCGAGGCTGTCGGGGCTTCCCGCCTCTATGAGCCACTCGGTAAACGGCGGTTTCCGGTATTCTATTCCTGTCGTCCAGTCTTGCCCGAGGTCGGTGATGACCCGTCTGTATTCGGGGATGACATGTTTTCTGGGGATGAGCGTCACCCCATCGAAGCACGGGCAGCCGTCCCCGTCAGTGGTGACCTCCCCGAGCTCGATGAGCGAGTGTCCCCAGTATATGGAGTCCAGTGCGTACCCCATGAGCTGGAGGAACCATTCCTGGTTGAAATAGTGCAGCGCCTCCTCTTTCTCGTTCCCTCCCTGGTCCGTGATCTTGTAGGTCCGTGCCATGACGAACCCCTTGCGCTGCTCGATACATCCGGAAAGGTGCAGGTCCACCTCCACGTCGCGGTATATGTCGTAGAGTGCCGCCCTGTTGGGGCTGTCCACGTTGATCGCCAGCTGCCATGCGTTCCTCCAGTCCTGTATGTCCTTGCGTGTGAGCGCATCGGTGGTCCGCTGGAGCTCAACCACCAGTTTTCTGACCTTCTTGCGGTCGCTTTCCCTTGCGAGGTTGAAGTCCCCGTACTTTGTGCGCAGGATGTCTTTTTTTCCTCCCGCGAACCTCTCCCTGATATCTCTGAACAGTTTCATATCCTTACCAGTTGTACCGCTGCTTTTTCTGGCAGCCGTAGATGAATGATCCGTTTGCAATCTCCCCGTTCTCGTCCGTGAGGACGGGCAGGTCCGGTACTATCTTTCCGGCCTGCACGCCCTCCAGCCATTTGACGGCCCTCTCGTAGCGTTCCTTGCGTATCTCTATTCCCATATTCTGCGGCAGTGACGCCGCCATGTGGTACAGCGCAATGTCGCAGGTGAACATGACGATGAGCCTGTTGCGTTTTTCCCCCTCGGCGGCGAACACTGCCGGGCAGTCGTACTTTGGTCGCAGGTACGAGGCTATCTCCTCCTGTGCCTCATGCTCGGCGTTTGTCCGGTTTTCCGTACTGGTCCGCGAGATGACTTTCAGCGCGTTTTCCCCGACAACCACCCGGTAGTCCTCTTCAGTGATAAACATGCCCTCCTCCTTCCTTTATCTGGTTACGAAGAGCGCCCGTTTCTCTATGTCCGCCACCGTCACGCCCTTCTTGAAGCGGTGCCTTGCCACGAGCTCCTTGATGGCCTTTTTGGGTACCACCTTGAGCCCTTTGTTGATATATATCACGTAATACTTCAGTCCGGTCATGTCTGCCATCCTGACCGCCTTTTTCACGGCCCGCCTGTATCTCCATGCGAACCACATTCTTTTTATGAGTCCTTTCATTGTCACCAGCTGTTTTTTGAGGCTCTCCGGCGTCTGCCGAGCCTCGGTTTGTAATTCTGTTCCCTTGTGTTCCTCTGTAGTATCCAGATGGCACCCTCGTCAGCATCCGGCGCGTCGTCATGTATCCTGCTTCCCCGTTCGAGCGCCAGTGTCTGCTCGATGCCCACCTGCATATCAGGGCTTTCCCTGAGCGCCTCGTTGTAGAATATGAACCCGCGCTCCCATAGCGGCGAGACGGCCTCTATGCGCTGTATCTTGTCCGGTTTCTTGCGGTAGTCCCCGCTGATCGGCAATTGGTACCCCCTGCGGTTGCCTTCTTCGGTGAACTCGTCCAGGATGGTATCCTGGAGGAAGTTCGCCTCCATGAAGAAGCTGGCCGCCACGCCTTCGGGCAGGTCCTCGTATAGGTTATACAGCCAGCGTACCATTCCCGTGACGCTGTCCTGGCGGACATAGCAGTCTATCAGGTGGAGCTCCGTCCCGATCTTTCCCCAGAGGCGCGATGCCTTGTAGTCATTGGCTGTCGTGGATTTGAACGAGGGGTCGGTGTAACATACGAGCATGTCGTATTTCCAGAGCGGCAGCACCTTTTTGAAACGTATCCATTCCGCCCTGAAGATGGTCCCGTCAGTGATGGGGTTGTGCATCATTTCCTTCTCCCATGCCCGGTAGCCGACGAAATCCCTGTACTGCTGTGCTTCCTCCTTCGTCCACTTCTCTTTCCATACGGGTTCCCCGTTTTTGTCCACCGCCTTGATTTCGGACACATGCACGCCCTTGGATGCGGCGATATTTGCCAGTACCGATTTCTTTGAAATGAGGTTTCCCACCATGATGAATCGTCCGCGTCCTACGTCAAGTGCCCCGAACAGTGCTTCCTTCACCCAGTCTGTCAGTATTTTCACCCGCGTTTCATTCCGGCAGAGTTCGTCGTCGTCCAGGTCATCGATGACGATGTAGTCCGGACGTGCTTCCCGCTCCCTGAGCCCGCGGGGTGACTGTCCCCGTCCGCAGGCGAGGAACTTGACGCCCTGGCGTGATGTGAACTCCCCTTCCGACCATTCTCCGGCACTTTTCTGCTCTCCGAAGTCGGCTATGAGGCGCTGGTTGTATTCCAGTTCGGCCTGTATGTCTCCGAGCAGCCGGATGGCGCTGTCCTCCGATTTGCCGACCACCACCATGAAGTTGATGAGCCGTTTGGGCTGGAACATGAGCCATAACGGGATGAATATGTCGAAATGGGTGGACTTGGCATGTCCGCGCGGCCATTTGAACACGGCCTTCAGGTTGGGCGTGCCCTTGACCTTCATCGCCGCCGCATTGTGGAACGGCGCGTTGTGTATGGTCCGGATGACCTCCCCGGTCACCTTGTCACGGAGTTGTAGGAAGTGCGGGAAATAGTACTCGCAGAAAGCCGCGTAGTCGTTTTGCAGCCTTCTGATGCGTTTCTCCTTCTGTACGGCAGTCTCGTGCGAGAGGCCGGAAAGGTCTGTGAGTGACTGGATGCGCTTGCAATGTTCCTGCCACTGGGCGTATCTTTGTTTTATTTCCGCCTGGGTTGCCATGTCACTGTCCCCCCAGGTTTGCCCCCATGCTTTCCACGATGTACTTGTCCTGGTAGCGGTTGATAGCCTTGATCAGTTCCGGTGTCAGTTCCGGATCCGTCTGTGAGCGGTATTCAAGCCATTTGGAGAATGCCATGAATACCTCGATGGCGTCCACCACGTTTGCCTTCTTGTCGAGTTTCTCGATGACCGCCGAGAGTTTTGCCAGCTTGTCACCGAGCCCGGCGATCATCGTGGCGTCCTCGGATGCGTTCACCTGTTCTATGAGCTTGTCTATGGTCAGCAGCAGCTTGTTCACCAGTTCGGGGCGGGTGATGTTTTTCGCCGCCCTTGCTTCCTTCCATTTCCCTTCAGTACACCATTTGGACACGGTGACTGCCGAGACCCCGACCTTGTCGGCGATCTCCTTCTGTTCCATACCGGAAAGGTACAGCGCCCTCGCCAGCGATTTCTTCTTTTCGATCTCTTCCTTCTTCATAAGAATGTGTATAAAAGTTCTGAATCACGGGCAAAGTTGCGTCCGTGCGTGCGGGGTTTCCAAAAAACACTGAAATGCTTTCATAGAAGTGTGCAACCGTTTCATACTTTTTTGGAGGTCGGCTCCTTTCACCTGTAATATTGCGGCGTGAAACCTGAAAAAATCAGAAAAGAGAAATGAGCAAACGAGTACGGATTTCAAACAGTGTCCTGAACAGCTACGGTTTCCGTGTGCTGACTGAAGGGATGGACATCGGGCAGTACTGCCGCAACCCGGTGCTGCTGGACATGCACGAGCGCGGCAATGTGATCGGTTATATGAAGGATGTGAAGGTGGAGGGTGACGAGATCACCGGCGAGCCGGTGTTTGACGAGGCGTCCGAATTGAGCCGGCGCCGCAAGAAACAGTGGGAGTTCGGCAGCATCCGGATGGTGAGCGTGGGGATAGACATTCTTGAAGTGAGCGACAGCGGGGAGCATCTTGTACAGGGGCAGACCCGTCCGACCATTACCCGCAGCAAGCTCACCGAGGTGTCCGTCGTGGATATCGGCGCCAACGATGACGCCATCGTGCTGACAAGGGACGGTGTGAGGATAGAGCTCGGCAGGGACGGCGAGTGTCCCCTGCCGCTATTGGATAACAAACCCAAAAATCAAAATTTTATGGATCAGAAAATTCTGGCCCTGTCGCTGGGCCTGCCGGAAACGGCTGATGAAGCGACAATCAATTCCCGTCTGGCGGAATTGAAGGCCTCGAAGGAGGAAGCCGACCGCCTGCGTTCGGAAAACGACGCGCTGCAGCTGGCCCGCGTCACCTCCGCGGTTGAGAAGGCGGTGAGCGAGAAACGCATCGGTGAGGACAGGAAACAGCAGTTCATCGATCTGGGCAAGAAGATCGGCGCGGAAGAGCTGGAGAAGACCTTCGCCGCCATGTCCCCGCAGGTGAGGCTCAGTTCGGTCATCGGGCACCAGGGCGGCGCCCCCACGGGCACACAGCCTGTTACCTACAGCAAGCTCTCCGATGTCCCGGTTGACAAGCTGGAGGAGATGCGCGAGAAACAGCCTGCCGAGTACCGGAAACTTTACAAGGCCGAGTATGGCATGGATTGTGAGATTTGAAGTCAAACCTTTTAAAAACAGAAAAGAAAATGAGCAGAAAAGTATTGACACTTTGTATGGCCCTGCTGCTGAACAGTGTGACCGGGGCCGTTTTCGGTGCGGTCTGCGGCATTCCCTCCGCCCTGTCGGCGCTGGGTATGAATGCCGTGGCCGCCGTTATGGGCGCGTTTCCGGTGGAGCCGGGAATCCTGCGCGCCGGTGTGTACAAGGAAATCTGGACGGGTGAGCTGGTGAAATACCTTCGCCGCGGTCTGGAGGCGACATGGCTGGACGGTATTCCCGACAGTTCCTCGCTGGTGAACAACGATGTGATCCACCTGGTGGACGTGGGCGTGGATCCGGACGTGCTGGTGAACAACACCACGTACCCGATCGACCTCCAGGCGCTGGATGACGCCGACCTGACCATCAGCCTCGACAAGTTCCAGACGAAGGTGACTCCCATTACTGACGACGAGCTGTACGCTATCAGTTACGACAAGATGTCGCGTGTGAAGGAGAGCCACGGCAACGCCATCAACGATGCCAAGTTCGCCAAGTCCGCCCATGCCATGTGCGCCAAGGAGAACACCGCCAAGACCCCTGTTCTGAAGACCACCGGGGAGAGGGACGAACAGACCGGGCGCCTGAAGATGCGCATGGCCGATCTCATCGAGCTCAAACGCTCCCTGGATAAACTGGGCGTTCCCGCCGCCGGGCGTCGTCTGGTACTGTGTTCCGACCATGTGAACGACCTGCTGGGCGAATCGCAGAACTTCCGTGAGCAGTACAACATCAACCGCACGGACGGTACGGTGGGACGCCAGTACGGATTTGACATCTACGAGTTCGCGAATAACCCGTTGTACACCACTGCCGGAAAGAAGAAAGATCTTGGTACCACTGCCGCCGCCGGCGAGTTCCAGTGTTCCTTCGCGTTCTACACCCAGCGCGTGTTCAAGGCCACCGGCTCGACGAAGATGTATTACAGTGCCGCCGAGACCGATCCGGAATACCAGCGTAACAAGATCAACTTCCGCCACTATTTCATCTGCATGCCCAAGAAGGAGGATGCCGGTGCGGTGATGATGAGCGGATATGCGGCTGCCGCGCCGGGTAGTGGAACTGAATAAACGTGGTGAGTGATGGGAAAGCTGAAATATCTTGTCATCCACTGCACGGCCACTCCTGAAGGGCGTGAGGTGAGCGGCGCGGATATCCGCGCCTGGCATACGAATCCGGTGTCAAAAGGCGGCCGCGGCTGGAAGCAGGTGGGCTATACCGACCTGTTCCACCTGAACGGCGGCGTGGAGCGCCTGGCGGACAACAACGAGGACGCCAACGTGGACCCTTGGGAAATCACTAACGGCGTGGCCGGCTATAATTCCGTCAGCCGTCATATCGTGTATGCCGGCGGTGTAGCCAAAGACGGCAAGACCCCGAAGGACACGCGTACCGTTTGCCAAAAGCGTGCGCTTGAGAAGTACGTGAAAGACTTCCACCGCCGTTTCCCTGATGTCCGTATCGTGGGGCATAACGAGCTGGCGGCCAAAGCCTGTCCCAGTTTTGACGTGCAGAAATGGCTTGTTTCAATAGGTATCAGACAATCATAAAAAAGTGATCATGGACACGAGCGTACTCTTGAACTGGATATTTGGCGGCGGCCTTCTGGCCGCTCTGACGGCCCTTCTGACGTTGGGCCCCACGGTCAGGAAGGCGAAGGCGGAAGCGGAAAAGGCGAAAGCCGACGCGGAGACCGTGCGGATAGACAACACGGAGCACGCCACGCGTATCCTGATCGATAATATTGTAGAACCCTTAAAAAAAGAACTTAGTGCGACACGAAGAGAGATGGCGCGTTTGCGCAAGGCTATTGACGGTGCCAATGATTGCCTTCACCGTGCTGACTGTCCTGTCCTTCATGAGCTGCGCGAGCTCCCGAAGACAGGCCTGGAGCTTGACGACGGTGAAAACCGCGTCAGGCGCGGACAGCGCAAGGTCCGGGCGTCGGGGGCTGGTGATGGCGGGCCTCCCGGCGTCGGCCCTGACGCTGAAGATTCCGGCTGCTGACCTGCTGGCTCTTCCTGCCGGTGCCTCCTATCATGGAAAGAACGGGCAGGCGGGCGTGGACGTGACGTCCAGGGGCGACACGCTGGTGGTGACCTCCACCTGTGACAGCCTCCAGCGTCTGGTTCTCTGGTACGAGGAGGAGCTGACCCGTATCCGGGGCGACACCGTGAGTGCCACGAAAACCGCTGAAACGGAGTTCAAACAGCGTTTTAACCCCGTTAAAATCGCCCTGATTGCTTTTATCGCCGGTATGGCATCCGGCATAGTATCAACCTTTTTAATCAAGAGACGAAATGGAAAAGAATAAGAATTTTATCTACGGCATCGCCGTCGTGACGTTCGGCGCCGCGACCATCGGCTGGATCGAGAAGGGCAGCTGGGACTGGGGCGGCACGAAGCCCGAGAGCGTGGATGTCGAGGCCGAGCAGGTTCCCGACGCCCCCGTGCTGACGCTTCTGCAGAAGAACGGGCAGGTATCGCCTACGTTCAACCTTATCCAGCTGGACTATAAGAACATCAAGGCCGTTTTGGGCGGCACGCTTGTGGGGCCGGAGGATACTCCGACCGGGTGGAAGGCCCCGACCGAACTGGTGCAGCTTTCCGGCGAGTGGGCCATCAAGTTCGTGAGCGGCCAGACGATGACTATCCCGAACGGTACGATCCTTGCGAACCTTGGCGGCAAGCTGACGCTTACGGAGGTCTCCAAGATCGAATGCCAGCTGAAGGTGAACAAGCCCGAGGACGGCAGTGCCCCGTACGAGATCAACGACACGGCATCGGCATAGCGTATGGACGAGCGTGAAGTGAGAAAGGTGCAGAGGGAGGCGTCCGAGGCATTGCTTGACCTGGGCGTCTCCCTTCCCCTGAAGGAATGGCGCCTGCCTTTCATGAAGCGTCCCGTCCGGTGGAGGGTGACGATGCGCCGCCCGCGTACGGGTGGGTTGCTGCGTATCGTCCGCCTTTACCTGTCGATGGACGTCTCCCCCGAGCAGGTGGCCGCCTTCACCGGTCGTGAGCGTCTGGAGTTCATGGCCCGTCATGGCTCCACCGTCTCCCGCATGATCGCCCTGACGCTCTGCCAGGGCCCGGTGAGCCGGCGTCTTCTGGTCCGCCCCGTGGCGTGGTTCCTTCGTGAGGCGGTGGAGTACCGCTTCTTCATGGGCGCCCTGGAGACGTTCATCAGCCTGCTGGGCAGCGAGGCTTTTACGCGTATTATCAGCTCGATCGACCGGGCGAACCCGATGAAGTTGAGACTGAGCCAAGGAAGGAAGGGGAGTTAAGGACCGAGTTTGAAGGTTCCCATAGCCCCTTCGGTTTTATCTGGAACATCGCGAGCGCCACGGGCTGGACGGTGGAGTACATCCTGGAGAAGGTGAACTACCAGACACTCATCCTGATGCTGTCGGACGCCCCGCGTTACGTGCGCCGCCGGTCGGCAGCCGGCTCCAAGGTCCCGCAAGGCGTCGGCAGCGGGATCGATCCGGAATCCGCCGCCCGTGAAGCCGGCGACATAGTGAATTTTTACCAAAGCAATTTAGAACTGTAAACGATGAAGCCCGTAGAAATCGAATTCCTGATGAAGGACAACCTGAGCAAGGGTCTTGACAAGGCAGGCCTTGCCGTTGATATCCTCGCCTCGAAGGCCGGTAAGGCAGCCGAGGCCATCAACGCGCGTATCGAGGAGCAGAGGAAGGTCATCGAGGGGGTGAGTTCCGACCTGCACCGTATGGAAACGCAGCTCCAGAACATGAAGCCGGGGCCGTCACAGGCGGAGCTTGCCGCCGACGTGGCGGCCTGCCGCAAGGTGCTGGACGAGGAACGCGCGGCCCTTGAAGGGCTTGAGAGGGAACACCGCGAGGCGGAGAAGAGCGTCCGGAACCTCCGTGAGGAGTACGGGCGTATCTCCCTGGAGGAGGAACGCGCCGTGGCCGGGAGCAAGAGCCTGACCGACAGGATCCGGGAACAGAAGGAAGTCATCGGGCAGATCGAGAGCGATATCAAGTCGCTGGAGAAAGCCTACCAGGGTGCCGCTCCGGGAAAGGCCAAGGTGGCTGCCCTGGATGAACTGAACGCCGCGAAGAAGGCGCTCGAGGAGGAAAAGGGCGCCCTTGCCGGGCTCCAGGCTGAACAGGAGAAGACACGGGAGGGCAGCAAACGCCTTTCCCTGCAGCTGCGCGAGCTCCAGGACAGCATGGCCCGCCTGCGCCTGGAAGGGAAACAGGACACCGATGAGTACCGGAAGATGGCGCAGCAGGCCGCGCTCCTTTCCGACACGCTGGCCGACCTGAACACCCAGACGAAAATCCTCTCTAACGATGACGCGAACCTCCAGGGGTTCATGTCGGGCGTGAGCGGCCTTGCCGGGTTGTTCACCACCGCCACCGGCGCGCTGTCTCTCTTTGCCTCGGAGAACGAGAACCTGGCGAAAATACAGACCCGCGTGCAGAGCGTGATGGCCATCACGATGGGTCTCCAGCAGGTGTTCAATACCCTGAACAAGGATTCCGCGTTCCGCCTGGTGACGGTCGTGAAGATGAAGAACCTGCTGACGGCCGCCAATACCCGGTTGGCCGTCGCCTTGGGTATCTCCACCGGTGCGGCGCAGGCCCTGATGGCCACGCTTACGCTGGGCCTTTCGGCCGTAATAACGGGAATTATTGTCCTTTGGGATAAATACAGTGATGCGCAGGCGAAAGCGGCGGAGAAAGCCCGGGAAATGGTAAAAATCGAGTCCGACGGCCGTGCACAGATGATCAAGACCCGTTTCGAGATCGAGAGCACGCTGGCAAGCCTGAAGAAGTTCACCGGTACGAAGGACGAGGAAAAGGCCAAGGTGGAGGAACTGAACCGCAAGTACGGCGAGAGTTTCGGTTATTACGACACGATCGCCCAGTGGTATGACATCCTCCAGCAGAAAGGTGAGAAGTACATTCAGATGCTTTTTCTCCAGGCCAAGGTGCAGAGCTTGGTGAACAAGGCCACCGAGGCAGACGAAAAGGTGAACGAGATCAAGGCCAGCAAGCCGGAAGACGTGGACGGCTCTATGGGCTGGTTCGCGCGCATGGGACTTTACATGGCCCAGAGCGAGTCATATGGGCAGGTGGACGCGCAGTCCATGATATCGGAGTACAACGAGAAGGCGAAGGAAAAGGCGGTGCGTGAGGCGGAGAAAGTCCGTGACGACTATCTGGCCGAGGCCCGGAAGCTGCAGGAGGAGTATCTGATTATCGGCAAGGAGTTCGACCTTGGCGGCCATGCGAAGCCGGAGGACCACAGCAAGGAGGAGAAGAAAGAACTTCAGAGCGCGCAGCTGCGTGCCGAGAAGCTCCGCCAGCTCCGTCTTGAAAACCGCCGGGCGGAGCTGGACCTTCTGAAGGAGACCGGCGAGAAACGGCGGCGTCAGCTGGAACTGGACTATGACCGGGAGATTAACACTGTCAAGCAAAAGGAACGCGAGCTCCTGAAGCTCCACGATGTTGACGGTATCGGTGAGAGGATGTTCAAGCTTTTCGGCGATGGGAACGTGGACGTGCTTGCCCGTCCGCTTGTCGATGCGGCAGAACTGGTGCGAAAGGGCTGGGAGGATGCCGGCGAGGGCATCGCCACCGTGTACAGCAGCCAGTTCGGGATCGAGGACTCTGCCGGTGAGAGGCACGAGATCCTTGTCACCCCCATCCTTCCCGATGGTACGGTGCTCTCCCCCGGCGAGCTTGAGGAATACATCGACACCGTCCTTTCCGGTGCGGACGATATCCTGTCGGCTGACAGCAAGGGGCTTGTCATCAAGGTGGACGCCTCCCTGGATGGCAGTGACGGCGACCTGCTCCACCGCCTTCAGGAGAAATACTACGATACTCCCTCCACGGTATTGAAGGAGATCTCCTCGCTCTATACGAATGCCGCCGCAGGCCGTGACAAGGGGTTCGCGGACCTGGCCAAAGAAGAGAACGATGCCGCCCGCCAGTCGATGCTCGACTACCTGAAGGAGTACGGCACCTACCAGCAGAAGAAGCTGGCTATTGCCCAGGAATATGCCGAGAAAATCCGCAAGGCACAGGAAGCGGGCAACTATGGCGAGGTGCTGCGCCTCTCCCGGGAGCAGAAAGAAGAGACGGCCGCCGCCGAGATTGCCAGCCTGAAGGCGGATATCGACTGGGACGGGCTTTTCGGCAACTTCGGCGGGCTGCTTGAGGAGCAGCTGCGTCCCACGCTGGAAAAGTTGAGGAAATATGCCGCTTCCGACGAGTATCGGAACGCGAGCGCCGAGGACAAGCAGGTGATCAGCGAACTGATCGCGAAGCTGGAGGACCGGAGTGCGGGTGGTATTAACCGGAACATGTTCCGTGACGTTTCCCGTGACCTTGCCGCCTACCAGACGACGCTGCGTGAGCTGACGGAGGCCAAGGAGAGGGAGAAGGCCGCTGCCGACGCCCTGACCGCCGCCCAGGACAAGCTGAAGAAAGCTACGGAAAGCGGCGACCCCGCCGCCATGAAGGAGGCGGAGGAAGTGGTCGCCACCACCCGGGAGGCTTTCGACGCCGCCTCGGCGGGCGTGGTCACCCTTACGGAAGCGAACGACAAGGCGGCACAGGACCTGCGCACGTCCAGCACGAACGCCGTCGCATCCCTTACCGGTCTTGCCGAAGGTCTCCAGAGCCTGAAATCCGGCTCCCTTGCCGGCGTGGCCCAGGGGCTGGGCAAACTGGGCGATGCTACGAAGAACATGGGCGGCGTGATGGGCACGGTGGGCAGCACCCTTGCCGAAACGTTCAGTAGCGGGGGCATCATCGGGCAGATCATCGCGGCGGTGCTCTCCATCCTCGACGTGCTGAAGGAAGGAATCGGCACGCTGGTAAGCGGCATCCTCGACTCGGTGCTGGGCGCGGTGAACGGTATCCTGGAGAACATCCTTTCCGGGGAGCTCTTCACGCAGATCGGCAGCTCGCTTTTCTACGGCGTGCGCGACATCCTGGACACGGTGACCTTCGGGCTGTTCTCCTCGCATGGCAACGCCAAGGAGGTGAACGCACTGGTGGACCGCCTGACCGAATCGAACAAGTACCTGACTACGGCTATCGAGAAGCTGACGGACGAGATGGAGAACTCCGGCGGTGCGCAGTCCACGGAGTACTACCGGAGCGCGTACGAGAAGCAGCGGGAGAAAATCGAGAACGACCGTCAGATGCTGGAGGCGAAAATGGGGTACCACAGCTCGCACCACTCGAACAACTACTATATCGGTAAGGCGATGAGCGGCAGCGACTGGGACCGTATCTCCTCCTACCTGGGCAAGTCCGTACGCGACACGGGCGCGCTGTGGCGCCTCTCCCCGGAGGACCTTGCCAAACTGCAGGAGCTTCCGGACATCTGGGAGAAGATACACAGCGGGAAGTACGACCAGTCGGAGTGGCTGGACGAGTACGTTTCCGACGCGAACACGTTGCTGGAACTTCAGCAACAGTGGCAGGAGGCGATCACGGACACGTCGTTCGACAACATCAAGAGCGGTATGAAGGAGCTGCTGAAGGACTTCGAGACAGGTTCGGAGGACGTGATCGCGAGCGTTGACGAGTTCCTGGAGAATGCCATCCTGAAGTCCGTCGTGGACGGCACGTATTCCGACGAGCTGAAGAAGTGGCAGGAGGTCTTCGCGGAGTTCATGAGCGACGGTGTCCTTTCGGAAAGGGAGGCCGACGAGCTGCGCCGGAAATACCAGGACATCTTCAGCGCCGCGCAGGCGGAGAAGGACGCCCTGTTCGACGCGGCCGGGATCACGGAGGAGGGAAAGTCCACGACGCAGAGCGGCAAGTCCGGGAGCTTCTCGGCCATGTCGCAGGACCAGGGTACGAAGCTGGAGGGCATGTTCACCTCGGGGCTGAACCACTGGGTGAGCATCGACGAGAAGACCGAGGACGTAGCGGGCCGCATGGCCAGCGCCGAGGGGCACCTGGCGAAGATCGCGGAGAACACCGGTAAAAGCGCGGGTTTCCTCGGCGAGATAAAGGAAGATATAAAACGGATCATACGTGACGGACTAAGAATGAAATCATCATGAGCATGGAACCAATCATGGGCGGCCTGTTCCTTGTGAACGGCACCGATATCTGGACGGAGTACGGCGTATTCCTGACTGAAGAGAAGCGTGGCGGGCGTGACAACCTGAAGGCTATCCTTGCCGCGAGCAGGACGAAAGCGCACACCGCCGTGGACATACGCGAGGAGAACGGGGAGAAATATTCCGACCACCTGACTGTGGCCAACGAGGCACGTGACATTACGCTGACCTTTGCCCTTTATGCCCCGACCAAAGGGGAGTGGCTGAAGAAATACATGTCCTTCATCTCCTTCCTGAAAACCGGCGACAAAGGCTGGCTTTCGCTGTATCTTCCGCAGCTGGACCTGACGCTGCGCGTACACTACCTGGAATGTTCCGGCTTCACGCCGCTGACCTACCTCTGGACGGAGGGCGTGCAGGCCGGCCGCTTCAAGGTGAAGTTCCGTGAACCCGAACCTATCATTTAACCCCATTCAAACGACGTTCAAAGATGCTTTTAACGGTATATGACAGAGGCAGGCAGGCGAAGGCGGTCCTTTCCCCGGACGACAGCTCCACGCAGGTGAAGGCGATCCAGTCGGACAACGTGCTGACGCTTTCCTTCACCCTGTACGAATATGTGGCATTGGAAGTGAACGACTACGTGGATTTCTGCGGCGAGCGCTACTGGCTCCAGGAGCGTTACCTTCCGGAGGAGCGCAGCACGCAGGAGTGGAAATACGACGTGAAGTTCTACGGTATCGAGAGCCTGATAAAGAGGTTCCTCGTCCTGAACGTGGTGGACGGCGACCCGGAGCCGGTGTTCACGCTGACGGCCCCGCCGCGTGAGCACGTGGCGCTGATCGTGAAGTCGATCAATGACGGCATGGGCGGCGTGACCGACTGGAAGGTGGGCCGTGTGGACGGCACGGAGAACGTGGTGATCGACTACGAGGGGAAGTACTGTCCCGACGCGCTGAAGGAGCTTGCCGGCAAGGTGCCGGGCGCCGAGTGGTGGGTGGAAGGCCAGACGGTGAACCTCTGCCGCTGCGAACATGGTGAGGAAGTTACCCTGGCCTACGGGAAAGGGCTGACGGAACTTTCCCGCGACAAGGCCGACGGCGCGAAGTTCTACACCCGTCTGTTTCCGATCGGCAGTTCCCGTAATATCGACCCGGATAAATACGGGCACAGCCGGCTGCAGCTTCCCGGTGGCGCGAAATACGTGGACGTGAATGTGGAGAAGTACGGCATCCACCACCACTACGAGAAGGACGCCTTCGCGGATATCTACCCCCGGCGCGTCGGTACGGTTACCTCGGTGCGCAGCGAACAGGTGACGGGTGAGGACGGGAACGCCTTCACGATATACTATTTCCGGGATGACACGCTGAACTTCGACCCCAACGACTACGAGCTTGGCGAAAAGGTGAAACGCGTCTCTTTCCAGGAAGGGGGCGAACTGGCCGGCCTTGGCGAGGAGGAGGACGGCACCTACTATTTCGAGGTGAACTTCGACAGCGGCACGCGCGAGTTCGAGATCATCACCATCTGGCCGTATAACGACGACATGCAGCTTCCCGGCGGAAACCTCATACCGAAAGCCGGCGACAAATATATCCTCTGGAACATCCGCATGCCCGACGAGTACTACGCGCTTGCCGAGGAGGAATACCTGACTGCGGTGAACAAGTACAACGCGGAGAACGCCATCGACGTCTCCGTGTACAAGGGCCCGACGGACCACGTGTATGTCGAGCGCAACGGGATAGACCTTTACCCCGGCCGCCGCGTGCGGCTGGAAAGCGGGGAGTATTTCCCGGAAACGGGTTTCCGCAGCAGCCGTATCACGAAAATCACGCGTAAGGTGGCGCTTCCCTCGCAGGTGGACCTCGAAATCGGCGACGCTCTCTCCACGGGTGTGATGGAGAGCCTTACGAACAGTATCGACGAGGTGCGCAGCTATACGAAGACCGCCGTGTCCGGCTCGAACCTTCCCGATATTATCCGGAGCTGGGACAACACGCTGCCTACCGACAACAACCTTTTCTCGGCACGGCGGAGCCAGAACGAGTTCATCAGCAAGAAGAGGGCCGACCGTGCGAAGAAGAAAATCACCTTCGAAGAAGGTATCGGCATCGGGCAGGAGGATAATGCGGGTATTGACGGCAAGGGCAACGCCGAACTGTTGACGCTTGTCGTGCGTGGGTTTCTGCGCAGCCCCCAGTTCGTGGACGGCCTTTTAGGTGAGGGCTGGCGTCTGTGGATGGAGGACGCACTATCACATCTTACCATCGACAAGCTGACGGTGCGCCAGGTCATGGTGGTGCTGGAACTGCTTATCGAGAAGGTGCGTAGCGTGGGCGGGCAGCTTTGTGTCAGTGCCGCCAACGGTAAGATAAAAACCGCCATTTTGGAGGACGGGTACTGGAAAATCACTTTCGAGCAGGACAACAGTTTCCAGGCCCATGACCTGATGCGTTGCGCCACGTTCAGCGGCGGCAGCCTGAAAGGGTACTGGGTGGAGGTTGCCGGTGTGGAGGGTGGTTCCATCCTCGTGGGCGAGGACGAGTTCGGCGCTTCTCTTCCGGAGGCGGGCGACGAGTGTGTGCTGATGGGCAACACAGAGAACCCTTTGCGTCAGAACCTGATCCTGATCTCCGCCACCGAGGACGGGCAGCCCCGTGTGGACGTGATGGACGGGGTGAAGGCGAAGAACTTCACCGGCTGCCTGCGTGCCCGCCTGGGCAACCTGGACGGCATCAGCGATGACTGGTTCCCCGCCGACAACCAGCCGCACGGCAACGGCCTTTACAGTGACAACGCCTACCTGCGCGGGACTTTCCTTCTGGTGACGGGCGAGGACATCAAGACCAAGTTCGAGATCGTGGAGGGCCGTATCACCAGCGCGGTGACCGCCCTGAGGAACGACTTCGCCACGGAGAAGGGCTACCTGAACAACCCCGCCTTCGATGACGGGCTGGAGAAATGGAACACGGAGAACGAGACCGTGTTTTTCCTTGCCGGTAACAAATGGATCTGGGCGAACAACAACGTGCTGGCCAGGAAGGGTGACGGGGCGAGCGTGACGGTGGATGACGGGCGGATGGTGGTACGTATCCGGAACAAGTACATCCTCCAGAAACGCGCGAACCTGAAAAGCATCCCCTCCATGCCTGTGAACGGTGACGGGGAGAAGGAGGCCGTTCCGGTATTCCTGACCTTCTTCTACCGCTGCGCAACCAAAGGGACTCTGAGAGTCCAGTTCCTGGATGTTGACAAGACCGGCTTCGCGAATTTCAACAGTCTGGAGGTGGAGGAGGAACTGGATGTCACGGACGGTTATGTACAGTACACGTGCAGCGGTCTTTGGAACGGTACGGGAGATTTCAAACTGTCCTTTACCGGCGACATCTACCTGTACATGCTTATTCTCTCAACTGACCGCGTTGAATCCCTGGCGCACCGTTATAAAACTCTTTTCGAGCAGTCGGAGCGTCTGGTGAAGATAACGGCCGCCGTCTTTGACCGTGACGAGAACATGCTGGAAGAGACCGGCCTTGTGGTGAAGCCTGAAGGCGCGGGCATCTACGCCCAGGACGCAGACGGGAAACTGGCGCTTATCGGCGTGAGTGTGGACGAGACGGATGCTGACGGCAACAAGATCAGCGTGGTGAAGCTGACCGGGGACCATATCAAGCTGGAGGGCCTTGTGACGGCCAACGAGAACTTCAAGATTCTGGAGGACGGGAGTATCGAGGCGAACGCGGGCACGTTCTCCGGGCATATCCGCACGAACTTCCACCTTGTGGAATCGAGCGACGCCGTCCTAACCTCCTGCTCGGGCCGCGGCGAGACCGGCTACCTGATCGGCCGCGAGTTGAGTCTGAAGGTGGACATGGCCGGTTCGTCGAATGGTGCGGACATCATCCTTCCGAACGACGTGCATTATATCGGCTCGCGTGTGACCCTTTACAACGGCTGCCACCCTCCCTATACGCGTGTGGTCGGCTCGATCCGCTACAGCTCCGTCCGTGTGGACGACGGCACGCTGCTCCGCGGTTTCAATGTGAACCTCAGCAGTGATTCGCTGCTTTCCTACTCCGACCCCTACAAGATCGACTGGATCAGCGGGATCATTGAGCTGGTCGGTACCCCTGAGTTGAACGGGAGAATCCTTGCGGACTTGATCTCGTGGCAGGGGGCGTCGGCCGGTCCCCCCGCCTCTCCTTCGGACGGGTGGCTTTACTATGACGAGACGGCGAACCGTAACTACCTTTACTGGTACGGCGCGTGGGTGGAGTTCCCCGTTTACGGCGGCGCTTCCGATGATCTCCGCATCACGTGGAAGGGAGAGCTTTCTTCCGCCCCGGAGAACCCGGAGAGGAACTGGCTGTACGTCACCTCCGTGAACCGCTTCCTTCTGCTTTACACGGGCGAGGAGTGGGAGGAGCCCGCCATCATTTACAGCCTGAACAAGTGTGGCTGGTGCATCCTTGGCTTCAGCGCGCTTTCATACCATTATTACAATGACTGACAACAATAAAAAAGGAGGAATAACTTATGGCACTTACAGAATCGGAGAAAACGGAACTTAAGAACGACATCCTGAACGCTATCAAGGCGGAGAGCCAGGGCGTGAATGAGCTGACCGAGGTCACCTCATTGGACAACATCAAGAGCCTCCCGGCATTGCGTGGTACCGAGTTGGTGAGCGCTCCGCTGTCCCTTTTGGGCAAACCGGCCACGGATGCTGCGGCCATAGCCAACGCAGCCGCCACGAATGCAAACAACGCCACAACCAATGCCGCGCAGGCCACGAGTACGGCCAACAACGCGGCCGCCACGGCGAACGAGAAGGCCGGCATCGCACAGGCGGCGGCCGAAACCGCCAGTGGGGCGGCGAAAGCCGCGCAGGCCGTAGTCTCCATGCATGAATCCACGGCCCTTGCCGCCCTGGAAGGTGCTACGGCCCGTTTCGGCGGTTTTATTGAAATTGCCGGCGGTGATGTCGATTTCTTTGATGACAGTGAGGGGCACTCCCCTGAAGAGGTCCGGTATAGTCCCTCGCATAAATTGTTTGTCGTCCAGGCGAGTGTCAAGGAGTATTATTCGTCATGGCCGGGCAGCGAGATATACAACCGGAACGGGGTATTGTTGAAAGACAAGGCTTACTTGTTCGGGGATGTGCTTTATGTATGGAGTGCCGAGGAGGGCGGTCTTGTGGAAATCAGCGGGAGTGGTGGCGGCAATACGCTCAATGTTTCAGAGGCATATCCCCTGGAGAGCGGCTACTATACCTTGGCGACGGCCATTATTGCCGTGGAAGAAAAACGGCGTGGCAAGGGCCGTTGCATCACCTATGAGGTCTCCCAGGGCAAGTGGGAGACGAAACAATTCGTAGGCACAAGCCTGACGGCATGGGAACAGCCCGCAAGCTGGGAGGACTTTGGCGGAGCCGGAACGATGAAGAGCCTGACGGTGAACGGCGAGAAGAAAGTTCCCGACAGCGAGGGCAACGTGGATCTGACCATTGACAAACTGGAGGTGGACGAGAGCCTGAACGCGGACAGTACCAACCCCGTGCAGAACGCGGCGGTGGCGGCGAAGCTGTCCGAACTGGAGGCTAACACCATCTTCGGCGCGGACGCCGAGCTTAGCGACGACGAGAGCACCGTTCGCCTGACGCTGACCAACAAGAGCGGCGCGGAGGTGGTGGCCGTCGATCTCCCGGCAGGCGGCGGAAGCGGTGGCGGTGATACTTCCACCACACGAATCGTCCTGGGCGCATCGGTGGACAACCCGACTGTCAAGGAGGGCGGGAGCGTGAAACTCACGTGGAGCTACGACCACCAGTACACCGCCGGCGACGAAAAAGGCGAGAGCACCGGGCAGAAGGCTACCGTGCAGATCTCCGTCAAGCGCGGCGCCACCACTACCTACAGCGAGACGATACAGGAGGTAAGCAAGGGTACGTACACCCTTGACCTGACCAAGTACCTGCTCCTGGGCACGAGCGACATCTACGTCGTGGCCACCGCCACCGACCCGTCCACCGGGAAGACGCAGAAGAAGCAGGCGTATGTCAGTGTGAAGAGCGTCACCCTGAGCCTGTCGAGCAGCTACAATATCGCCAGCGGCATCACGCAGGGCGGCCTTGGCGCTGACGATACCGCCACGATCCCTTATGCCGTAACCGGTACCGGCACCAAGACCGTGACCCTCTATGTGGACGGTGCGCAGAAGGAGGCGCACTCCGTGACGCGCAGCGGCACCACCAACGGCACGTTCAGCCTGGGCATGTCCGGACTGTCAGTCGGCCGGCATACCGTGCAGATGGTCGCCGAGATGGAGACCGACGGGCTGACGCTGAAAAGCGAGAGCGTGTATATGGATATCCTTAAAAGGGGCAGCAGCGCGCCGTTCATCGGTACAAAGATCACCCATGCCGACGGGCGCATCGTCACCGGAACCGGTCACACCGTCCCGACCCTGGAAGTGGGACAGTACGAGCAGTGCTCCTTCAGCTTCGTGGCCTATGACCCTGCCGTCGTTCCGGCCACGGTGGAAATCTGGCGTAACGGCAGCCTCTCGCGCAGCGTCAGCGTGCCGCGGAGCGTGCAGACGTACGGCAACCGCTTCACCGAGAAGGGGACGCAGACCCTGCAGCTGAAGCTCGGCGCGACCGCCTACACCCTGGACATCGACGTCACCGAAAGCGGCGTGGACATCGCCGAGGCCAGCTACGGCCTGCTGTTCAAACTGGACGCTGCTGGGCGCAGCAACGAGGAGAGCGACCCGGCCGTATGGGAAGCCGGCGGCGTGAAGACCACGTTCGAGAACGTGGACTGGAGCAGCAGCGGCTGGACGGGAAACGCGCTGAAGCTCGTGAACGGGGCGAAGGCCACCATCGGGTACAAGCCCTTCTCCACCGACGTGAAATCGACCGGGCTGACGATAGAGATCACCATGAAGGTCAGTAATGTCACCGACCGCTCGGCGGCGGTGGTGAGCTGCATGGACAATGGCAAGGGGCTTCTTGTCACCACACAGGAGGCGGGCTTCCGCACCGGGCAGACCGTGACCTACACCAACGAGGATGACGAGCAGGTGACGAGGGAGGTGAAGCTCGCCACGAACTACGCCGACGGCAGTGTGATGAAGGTCGCCCTGATGATAGGTACGACGGCGGAGAACCGGCTGATGCAGCTCTACGTCAACGGCAACCGCACCGGCGCGGACCTCTATGACTCCGCGTTCAACTTCCAGCAGGACACCCCGCAGGAAATCACCCTCGACAGCACAGGTGCCGACGTGGAGATACGCGGCATCCGCGTCTATAACCGCGCGCTCAGCGACGACGAGGAGCTGGAGAACGCGATGGTGGATGCCGACGGCACCGACACCATGATGGCGCTGTACGAGGAGAACGACATCCTCGGGGACACGGGCGATGTCGACCTGGACAAGCTGCTCGCGCAGGGGAAGGGCGTGCTGCGCATCGTGCGTCAGAACAAACTGGATGACGTGTATGCCGAGAACAACAAGAAGACCGACTTCCTGGCCGACATCTACTATTACTCGCCCCTCGGAAGGGAATACGACTTCATCCTCACCAGCTGCTACATCCGTATCCAGGGCACGAGCTCGACGAAATACCCGAGCAAGAACCTCCGCATCTACTGCGCCAAGGGGAGCGAACTTCTTTCGATGAGCGGTCAGCACGTCAGCGCGGGGAACAAGTACACCATGCGCCCCGGTGCTGTTCCCGTGAACCTGTTCTGCTGCAAGAGCGACTATTCCGACTCCTCCATGTCCCTGAATACCGGCGGCGCCAAGCTGTTCAACGACGTGATGAAGGAGCTGGGGCTTCTGACCCCTCCGCAGCGGTACCAGTACGAGCAGGGCGGTAACAGCCTCGCGGCGGTAAACATCCGCAGTGCCATCGACGGCCTGCCGATCGACATCTTCTGCGCGGAGAGGGCCGACGGCGAGAACACCTACTACGGTCAGTACAATTTCAACAACGAGAAGAGCAAGAGCGGCCCGGTGTTCGGCATGGAGGGCGTGGACGGCTACACCCCGGAGTGTCCGATTACCCTGGAGATGCTGAACAACACCTCGCCTATATGCCTTTTCGCCACAACCAGCGACAGCCACCTTACGGAACAGTTCGATGCTGGTGCGGAGATCAACTACGGAGTTGACACAAGCGGCAAGGCGCAGAGCGACGGCGATATCACGTGGAGCGGCCTTTCCACGGCCGGGCAGACTGCCCTGAAACGCCTGTACGGTTGGATACGCGCGTGCGTCCCCTCCGGTGCGAGCGCTAATGACCTCTCCACCTTCACAAGCGAGAAGTTCAGGAATGAGATAGACAGCTACTTCGACAAGGACTACCTTCTGACCTACTACCTCTTCACCGACTACTTCCTTAGCGTTGACCAGCGTGCGAAGAACATGATGTTGCGCACGTGGGACGGGCTTAAATGGTACATCACCTACTACGACGGCGACACGCAACTTGGCAAGCGCAATGACTGCTTCCTCGTGTACACGTACACCACCGACCGCGACACCTACGACGCGGAGGCAAGCAAGTACGCCTTCGAGGGCCACGACTCGTGGCTGTGGAATCTGGTTCTCGCCAACCTTCAGGACGACCTCAAACGCTGCGCGGCGAGCTTCCGCGCGGTGATGACCAACGAGCGGGTGCTGTCGATGCTTAACGAGGAGCAGAGCGGCAACTGGTCAGACCGTGCTTTCAACAAGTCTGGCTACCTGAAATATATCGCCCCGGCCGTGCAGGAGATGTACGGCAAGGTATGGCCGTTCATCTACGCCCTGCAGGGCAGCAACCGTTCGCACCGGGAGTACTTCATCAAGAACCGCTTCGCGCTGCTGGACGCGAAGTATGGCACGAGCAACTTCACGAGCGACAACATCGACCTGTACCTCTCACGCTCCTCCGATGACACAGCGGACACCCTGAAGATCACCGCGGGTGAGCCCTACGCCTTCGGCTACGGCACGAACAATAGCCCGAATATCGCAGGTACCGGTATCGTGGACGAGGGTGACACCGCCACGCTCTCCATCACCGGGGCGTACACGGTGAACGACCCGCTGCGCGTGTACGGTGCGAGCCGCATGAGGGTACTCGACATGACGGGTGCGGCCGACCACCTGAAGAACGCCCTGGATCTGGGCAAATGCACCGTGCTTCGCGAGCTGAACCTGCAGTCCGCCGCCACCGGTAGTACCGGCTGGTGGCTGTCGATAGGCAGCTGCCGGCAGCTGCGCAAGCTGAACGTGCGCAACCAGGCGCAGGCGAAGACCGGCGGCAGCACGAGCACCGCCCTTGATCTGACCAGCCAGACGAAACTGGAGGAACTGGACGCGAGAGGGACGCAGGTGCAGAGCGTGACCTTCGCCACGGGCGCGCCCTTGGTGAAAGCCTACCTTCCCGGCACGCTGGCCACGCTGCGTCTGGAGTACCTGCCCAAGCTCACGGCGGCGAACCTCACCTTAGAGACCTGGAGCAACGTGCGTACGCTTATCTTCGACACCTGCCCCGGCCTGGACTGGGAGACTATACTGAACCGCTGCGCCAATATCGACAGGCTCCGCGTCACCGGCATCGACCGTGAGGACGACGGTACATGGCTCAACAAGTTTGTGAATATGGGCGGCGTGGACGCGGAGGGCAACTCCACGGACACCTGCGCATTGGTGGGAACTGTAAGGCTGACAAAATACCTGGACGAGGACACATACGCCGCCTATACCGCCCATTTCCCGGAGCTGAATATCCTCCAGCCCGAATACACGATGATCGAGTCCGATGACGATGTGGCCGACGATGCCAATATCAGTAACCCTGACAACAGGACGGGTTACAAGTACGGTACGTCTTATCAGGCGAGCGGCCATATCTCCGCCATCCTTAAACAGCGTCACCGCGTACTTGCGAAGATGACGCGGAAGCCCACGACCCGCAACGTGACCATCGCGAATGTCGATACGACGATGAACAACTTGGACGGTGAGATGACCTATTACCCGCTGGACGACGGTAGCTCCAACTATTACGCTGACGGTACGGCTGCCAAACTGGACGGCAGCGAGGGTGACTGGATGATGTTCGAGCCTTTTTTTTGGAGCAAGGGCATCAACGATTACCTGAACGGCAAGCATTACTCCTGCTACAGCAGCAAAGGCAAAGATGACATGCCCTCCGTCCCGGATGCCGATATCCTCACACTGGATGATATCAAAGGAGCGGGCGGCTACCTGAACGGCCGTAAGATCATGAGCGGCAAGGACACGCTTGCGAACAGCTACAGTACCGACACCACGTATTCAGTCTGCAAGGTGAACGTCAGCGGTCACAAGCGTGTCCGGTTCCCGAGCGTTCCCGGTACCAACCTTGTGGGCAGCGTGTTCACTGACGATACCGGTGCCGTGGTCAGCTCCATCGTAGTTCCGACCCTCTCCAACAAGTTCGAGGCGGGCATGTATCTGATCGCTGACGTTCCTGCCGGTGCCACCGCGTTGCATTTCTCCGTTCTGAACACCGCGGAGTTCGACAAGGTGGTCCTTTCCAACTCCGACAGGATCGAGGACATGGAACCCGATTGGGTTGCCAACGACGAGCATCTTTGTGCGGTTGTCGGCAGCAGTGTCGTCGGTAGCAAGCTCCGTGCCTGTATCACCGGCGGTAGCACTACCGCGAGCATGAGCTGGGCCGACTTCCATTATTACTCTGTCCAGCGCGGTATGCAGCAGATTGACGCCCTGATGCACTCGCGTATCGCCAACCTGTTTTATGCGAAATATGGCCGTCGTGACAGCCAGGAACAATGTGGTGCCGGACAGCATACGAGCAGCCGCGTCACCGGCGGCACTGCTTCGCGCGGAATGACCGATACCATCGGTTACGAAGAGGCACACGGTATCAATCCCAACGTGACAAACTCGCTTATTGACAACATGGTACATCAGTATGCCTGGTACCGCGGTGAGGACGACTACGGCGGTGCCACTGTCACGCAGGTGAACAATATCTGCTGCCTTGGCTATGAGGATATCTACGGCCATAAATATGACATGATGGACGGCGTGGACCTTCCCAATGACAGCGGTAATGCCGGCAAGTGGCGCATCTGGATGCCTGACGGCACGACCCGCATGGTGAAGGGTTGCACAAGCTCGGGCGTGTGGATAACGGCCGTAGCACATGGCAAGTACATGGATGTGATTCCGGTGGGTTCCGTTTCGGGTTCTTCCTCGACGCACTACTGCGATATATACTATATATCCACCGGAGCCAGCCGTGTGGTTTATCGTGGCAACAACAACGCGAACCCGAATGGCGGTGTCTCGATGTCGAATGCGAACAACGATTCCTCGAATACGAACACGAACATCGGTTCTCGTCTGGCCTTCCGCGGTCGGCTCGTCAAGGCGGCAAGCGCCGCTGCGTTCAAGTCGATAAGCGAGGTGGCGTGATCGGCAGCGTAAAGCGTCAAAGCGGGAGCGAAGCGACAAAACGTCCGGTGTTCCCCTTGCCCGGGGAACACCGTTCTTTACGGGCGTAAGCCCGTCGAATTTTTTTTTGTTTCCAGGTTTTGTACCAGTTTGTTAAATAATAATTTATGAAAAATCGTACTTTTGCATTCAAATTAAAAGGTGGCGCTTCCCCATAAGCCGTGTGGTTTATCGTGGCAACAACAACGCGAACCCGAATGGCGGTGTCTCGATGTCGAATGCGAACAACGATTCCTCGAATACGAACACGAACATCGGTTCTCGTCTGAACAACAATCGAAAAGAAATTTTAATCGGCGTACAACACCGGGGACTTGTCCCCACCGTGGTGCCGAGGGAAGCAAGCCTCAGTAACAGCAGCCTTTTTGGGCTGGAAAACTGAAAAATAAAGTGTCGGGAGGGTTCGGTAGGCCGGAAACGGTTCGAAGAAGCAGTGCCCGGGGGATTGAAGGCCCCAAAATGGAAAACAAAGGAAATATGCACAGAGCAGGTTTTGTAATTGAGGAGATCGTGAAGCCTTCCAACATGTCGGAGTCATTCAATCAGGTCCTTCGCGGCAGGAGGCGTAAACGCAGCCGCCAGGGACGCTACCTGCTTGCGCATAAACCCGAGGTGTTGAAGGAACTGACCGCGCGTATCTCGGACGGTACTTTCCGTGTGAAGGACTACCGTGAGCGCGAGATTTTCGAGGGCGGCAAGTTGCGTCGTATTCAGGTAATCCCTATGTACGACCGTATTGCCGTACATGCCATCATGACGGTAGTGGACTGCCATTTGCGGAAGCGTTTCATCCGTACCACCTCCGCCAGTATCAAGAAACGGGGGATGCACGACCTTTTGGCGTATATCCGCCGCGACATGGTTGAGGATCCGGACGGCACGCGGTACTGTTACAAGTTCGACATCACCAAGTTTTACGAAAGCGTGAAGCAGGATTTTGTGATGTATTGCGTGAACCGCGTGTTCAAGGACAAGAAACTCATCGCCATGCTTGACAATTTTGTCCGGTTGATGCCTGACGGGTTGAGTATCGGCCTGCGTAGCTCGCAGGGCTTGGGTAATTTGCTTTTGTCTGTGTTTTTGGACCATTATTTGAAGGACAGGTATGCCGTGCGTCATTTCTACCGCTATTGTGATGACGGCGTCGTACTGGGTAAAACGAAAGCGGAATTGTGGAAGATTCGTGATGCCGTCCATGGGCATATTCAGCGTGTCGGTCTCCGGGTAAAGGGGAACGACCGTGTGTTTCCCCTGGGCGAGGGCATTGACTTTCTGGGATATGTGACTTTCAGTGCGGACCATGTCCGCCTTCGCAAGCGCATCAAGCAGAAATTCGCCCGAAAGATGCACGAGGTAAAATCGAGAAGAAGGAGGCGTGAGCTGATAGCGTCGTTCTACGGGATGGCCAAGCACGCCAACTGTCATACGTTGTTTAAAAAATTAACAGGCAAAGACATGAGATCATTTAAAGACTTGAACGTCGCTTATAAGCCCGAAGATGGCAAAAAGCGATTTCCCGGTGTAGTGGTAAGCATCCGGGAACTGGTAAATTTACCGATTGTGGTGAAGGACTTCGAGACAGGCATCAGGACCGAGCAGGGAGAAGACCGCTGTATCGTGGCCATCGAGATGAACGGCGAGCCGAAGAAGTTCTTCACCAACAGCGAGGAGATGAAGAACATCCTCTCGCAAGTGAAGGAAATGCCCGACGGTTTCCCGTTCGAGACCACCATCAAGACGGAAACCTTCGGCAAAGGTCGAACCAAATATGTATTTACATGACATGAAACGAGTTGAAGGAACATCCGGGGTAAGGCTGCTGGAATGCGTGAACCCGGTGAAGAACACGTGGCGCGTCCGTTGGGACGTTCGGGAGAAAGAGGACGGTTCCGCCGACTATATGGAGGAGAACTTTTTAGGGAAGCCCTCCGGTGAGACAATAAGAACCGTTATTCTGGGCTGGTACAACGAACAGATCGACCGGGAGATACTTTCCGGCTTTATTTACGAAGATATGCCGGTGTGGCTGTCGAGCGAGAACCAGTTCAACTATAAGGCAGCGTATGATTTGGCCGTACAGACCGGTGGTGCGACGCTTCCGGTGACGTTCAAGTTCGGGACGGATGAGGAACCCCGGTACCGGACGTTCGGGAAACTGGAGGAACTGACGGACTTCTACACGAAGGCCATGAAGCACATCCAGGATACACTGGCTGACGGCTGGAAGAAGAAAGACGCTTTTAATCCGGAGAAGTACCGGGTGGAGTAAATCCTTCGGGGGAGGATAAGAAAAAAGCCCCCGGCCTGTTAAAAGTAACGCCAATCACTTAGAACAACAAGTACGCCAGAGCGCACGACCGGGGGCAAATACCCTCTGTCGCGCTCTGGCTTTTTGTTGTCTAAAAAATGATTGGCGATGCAAAGATATAATTTTTTTGTTGTATGAAAGTGATTGAGATATTAAACTTTAACCGGGAGCTGTTGAAAAGGCTCCAGGCGGCCGGCATCCGTCTGGAGGATGCCCGGTATATCGACCTATACGCGGACTATACCCGCCTACTGGATCAGGGTGAAAAAGTCTCGTATGCTGTGGCCGTACTGTCCGAAAAGTATTCGGTGAGCGAGCGCAAGGTTTATGCCCTGGTGAAACGATTTCAGAGCGACTGCAAGACGCTTGCAGTGTGAACGGGTTGTTTTATGCCGTAGGGAGTGCCGTTTCCCCTTATCTTTAGGGTGTTTCAAATTTAGAAGGAGGAAATGGCTATGAACAAGTATTACCGTATCCTGGACAAGATCCTTGCCACGGGAAAAACACAGACCAACAAGAAGGGAAACATACAGTACCTTCTGAACGAGCAGCTCTCACTGACACCGGCGGACCTGCTCGACATATTCGAGGGGCATAATATCGCCCGTAAGAAGCTCCGCAGTGAGTTGCAGTTATTTATGCAGGGTGAGCGCAACGTGGAGAAGTACCGGGAGGCCGGCATCAACTGGTGGGACTATTGCGGCTCTATCCTGGTGAACAGTTACCCGACCTATTTCGAGAAGCTGCCTCCGTTGATAGCGAAAATCAACCGGGAGAGGCGCAACAGCAAGAACTACGTGCTTTTCCTGGGTGAGACCGGTGCCGAGAGCAACCAGGCGCCCTGCCTGAGCCTGGTGCAGTTCCAACTGGACGGTGGTGAACTGGTGCTGTCCGCCTACCAGCGCAGCAGCGACGCGAACCTCGGGCTGCCTTCCGATATTTACCACCTGTACCTGATGGCCCGGCAGATAGAACTTCCCCTGAAATCGATCACCCTCTACCTGGGCAATGTGCATATCTACGAGAACAATATCCCGGGTACCCGTGCGCTGATCGCCGGGGACGAGACGGTCCGTTTTGAACTGAACGTGTGATTTGCTGTACATGCCTTGCAGCGGGAACCGTTCATGTTTCCCGCTGTTTTTCGTTTATTCTGGGGACCTTTGCGGCCGTTTTAAAGCAGAATGAAATGAGAAAGATGTATTTGTCCGC
>ENA-UONW01000896-UONW01000896.1-human-gut-metagenome-genome-assembly--contig:-CS52-NODE-896-length-40950-cov-8.747744_pt1 | contig 40950 bp, 34 predicted proteins | sample MGYA00242463_ERZ724010 | MGnify/ENA metagenome assembly ERZ724010 | reverse complement strand
ATGCATTGTGTATGAATTAGTTGGCTAATTTTATTGTATTTACTGAATGTCCCTAATTAGTGTTTTTTTAGTAACAGAAGGAGGCTTGTTTCCCCTTCATGCCGCTGTTGGCGGAAGTAATGTACAAGCAGTGCAGACCACTTTAACGGTAAAAGAGCTGTTCAGCTATATTGAGAAGAACAGTAATCTGGTTATCCTGTATTCTAAAGGAATGTTGTCTGAACTGGATAAAAAAGTATCTGTCAATACCAATGGTAAGGCTATTGAAGAGATTTTGAAGGAAGTGGCTGATGCGGCCAATCTGGAGTATAAAATCAGTGACCGTCAGGTTACTGTTATGAAGAAAGCTCCTGCCGTACAGCAACAAGGTAGTACCATTAAGGTGACAGGCCAGATATTCGATGAGAATGGTGAAACCGTGCCTGGCGCCAATATCACAGTCAAGGGAAATACTTCCATTGGTACGGTGACTGACCTTGATGGTAATTTTACATTGAATGTGCCGAAAGGAACTACGTTGGTGGTATCTTTTATTGGTTATGCCGATCAGGAAGTCGTTGTAAATGGTACAGACAAAGTGACCGTCAAATTGTCTCCGGATGCAGAAGCTTTGGACGAAGTGGTTGTTGTCGGTTATGGTATGCAACGCAAGAGCTCCATTACCGGTTCTATTTCTTCTATCAAGGCCGAAAAACTGAAAGATGTTACGACACCGAGTGTTGCCAACATGCTGCAGGGTAAGGTTGCCGGTGCAGTTGTTGCTCCGACTTCCGGTCGTCCGGGTGATGGTGTCAGTATTCGTGTCCGTGGTATCGGTTCTATCCGCGGTAATGTAGAACCGTTGTGGGTAATTGATGGTGTGGTAGGTGCTTCTTCTGCAGACCTGAACCCCAATGATATCGAAACGATTTCTATCTTGAAAGACGGTTCGGCTACAGCTCTTTATGGTTCTCGTGGTGCCAACGGTGTAATCCAGGTGACTACCAAACGTGCTACTACCGGTACTTCACAGATTGATTTGTCTGCCAAGTTTGGTGTGTCACAGTTGCAGAAAGGTAATCTTGAAATGATGTCGGGTGCCGAATATTATGATTATGTGTATACCGCCTATAAGAATGCAGGCACCTTGGACGCACAGACTTGGTTGCAGCCTTATTTGCGTGAACGTAATTTCGATTGGTGGGATTTGGCTACCCAAAATGCGTTGACACAGAACTATAACATCGGTTACCGATACGGAAACGACAAAATCAAGTCTTATGTGTCCGGTGACTACTATACGGAAGAAGGTACCATCAAGGGATTCGACTATGACCGCTTTACTTTCCGCTCAAACACCGATTATATTGTAAACGACCGCTTGACGCTGAAGGCAAAGATTGCTGCAAGCTATAAAGAAACTTTCAATCAGGAACATTCTCTGGCATATACCAGTTACACACCGTGGGATACCCCTTGGGATTCTCAGGGAAATCTAAAGGACGGTAGCCAGGGTACTCCGAAAGGAGATGCTGCTTTGACGGCCAATCCTGATGATTATTGGTACTCTGACGGTGGTTCCAACTATTTGTATGACCGTCATCTCAATTGGGGTAAGAGCCGTAACAATGGTATAGATTTGGGTGTTGGTTTCGATTTCAAGATCATCGAAGGATTGACGTTTGAGTCAAACAACCGCATCGGTTTCAATAACAGCTATTCCAGTTCATACGTAGATCCGGACAGCCGTTCGGGAGCGGGTACCAATGGCTCTTATTATGATGGTGAATCTAACACTCGTTCCATTTATACCAGCCAGTTATTGCGTTTCCTGAAGACTTTTGGTGAAAAGCATGAAATCAATGCTTACTTGGGTTATGATTATGATGAGTATCGTTATTGGGACCTCAGCGCAACTGCCTATAAGATTTTCAAAGGTGCAGAAATCATCAATGCGGGTGCTGACGACCCTACAGCCAGTGGTACCAAATCTGAATCGAAGAATGCAGCTATATATCTGAACGTTAACTATTCGTTTGACAGTAAGTATCTGATTCAGGGTATGATTCGTCGTGACGGTTCTTCGAAATTCGGTAGCGGTAAGCGTTGGGCTACTTTCTGGTCGGTAGGTGCAGGTTGGAACATGCACAAGGAAGATTTTATCAGTGAATTGGGTTGGATTAATGAATTGAAACCCCGTGTCTCTTATGGTATCAGCGGTAACCAGCCGGGTGGCGCTTATGAATGGGCCACAGTATATAGCTATACATCGCAATATGCCAACGAAATAGCATTCTTGTCCAACTATCAGGGAAATCCTGATTTGTCATGGGAAGAAACGGCTAACTTTGATGCCGGTGTGGACATTCGTCTGTTTGATCGTGTAAATATCACATTCGATTATTATTTGAAGAAAGTAAAGAATCTGATTTATTTGCGCCATTTGCCTGCTGTAACTGGTTTCAACCGTCAGACAGCCAATAACGGTAAAATGGAGAACTCGGGTGTCGAACTGACTGTTACGCCTGAAATAATCCGTACGAAGGATTGGTATTGGGATATCAGCTTCAATATGGGGTATAACCGTAACGAAGTGACTTATATGCCCGATGGAGACGACCTGACGATGCAGGCTGTAGCTGTGGGCTATCCATATATGAACTGGTATATGCAGGAATGGGCCGGTGTGGATACAATGACCGGTAAACCTCTGTGGTATAAGGTCGATGAAGCAACCGGTGAAAAAACTGTAACAAGTAATTATAACGAGGCAACCCGTGTGTTGCTTGATGCTTCCCCTACACCTAAGATTAACGGTGCTTTAGGTACTAACTTGACGTGGAAAGGTCTGACATTGAATGCGAACTTTACGTTCAGTGCCGGTGCCAAGATTTACAACGGCATGCGTGCCGGTGCTCTCGACCGTGACGGTGAACGTCCTTCACAGCCGGCCATGAAGCTGGCAGACGGATGGAGCCGTTGGGAGAAGCCGGGTGATATTGCTACACATCCTCAGCTGATTGCCGGTGGTAACAATGATGCGGCCAATACTTCTACCCGTTATCTGGAAAGCGGTGATTATTTCAAGTTGAAATCTTTATCGATTTCTTACAGCTTCCCCAAGAAATGGTTGGAGCCGATGAAGATAAAGGGTGTAAATCTCAGTGTAGGCGGTGAAAACCTGTTTACGATTACAAAATTCTCAGGCCAGGATCCGGAAATTCTGCTCTCTTCAAGCTATAACGGTAATGCCGGAAGTTATGGTTATCCTACTGTAAGACGATTTACCGTAGGTCTGAGTGTTAATTTCTAAATAATGATAACCCATAAAGAACAAACTATGAAACTAAAATATGTATTAGGAACCATGACTGCATTGTCTGTTTTGTCAGGATGTAGTTTGGACGTAAATATGTACGATGGTGTGACAGGAGAAGACATCACAGCACGTAACATGGTTGAACTGGCTCAAGGTAGCTACAGCATGTTGAAGTATGATGGCGGATTGATAGATTACGGATACTATTTCTGGGCTTATGGTGCCGATGATTTGTCTTGGGGTGGTACATCTACCGATACAAAATATGCATTGTATGATTATAGCCGCAATATTGCCAGCTCCATTACTGAATATGCTTGGGAGTTGGGATATCGTACTATCGGTAACTGTAATTTGGTTATTGAGATGGGTAAGGAATTGGGAGAGAATCGGACTGAAAAAGAGACGGTTTTGATGGGTGAGAATTATTACCTGCGCGCATTGTCCTATTTCTTGCTGGTCAATGAATTTGCACAGCCTTATTCCAATAATCCAACTCAAAATCCAGGTCTCCCGTTGAAGTTGAACAGCGATCCGAATGATTTGCCTAAAAGCCGTTCGACGGTAGCTGAAGTTTATGATCAGGTTGTAAATGACTTGAAGGATGCCATTACTTATTTGACATTGCCGGAAGGAATGTCTCCGAAAAACAGTTGTTATGCAACTAAAGAAGCTGCTCAGGCATTGCTTGCCAGAGTGTATCTCTATATGGAGAATTGGGACGGTGCATGGGAAATGGCAAATAATGTAATTAATTCGGGGCGTTTTGAACTGTTGCCGGCAGAAAAATATGCCGTTTATTCCCAATATGTTCCGGAAGAAAATTCAGAGACCATTTTTGCTGTTCGCCGTACTAAACTGAAAGATGATGGCGGATATGGAAAAATGGGCGGCTTGTACATTCGTGTTGACCAAAGTGGTTGGGAGGAGATGTACGCTTCTTCCCGCTATCTTGAACTATTGGAACTGTATTTGGACGATAAGGGTTACCCCAAAGATTTGCGCAGCAGTTTTATAACCAAGCGCTATGTGGAGGATGGAACCAATACGGATATTTATCCTATTACAGGTAATCCTGAACGGAATTATAAGGATTGGACATTTGTTTATACAGCCAAACAGGCTGGTGCGAATGCCAATTATGAATATCGCCAGATTTCCATCACAAAGCAAGCTGATGGCACCTATGCAATGAGTGCTGCAGATGCGCAGTCTTTCAAAAGCGCAACTATTCAGTCCGAACCTTATAATTTAGGTACCCGCTATTATGTAGTGGCTTCGGATGGTACAAAATACATTGGACGTATCGAGCCTCGTGTATACGATGCCAAGACACTGCGTCAGAAAGAAGCTATGTTCTTGGTTTATGCCATTAACAAATGTTCTTATCAGGAACAGTATTATCATCTCTGGTCGCCCATTATCTCCCGTTTGGCCGAAATGTACCTGATACGTGCAGAGGCTAATCTGGAGAAGGGTGGTGATACGAAAGCAACATTGGATGATGTAAATGTGCTTCGTGAAAGAGCCGGTATTCCCGAATGGACATTGGAAAATATCAAGACTGCTGAAAACGGTCAGCCGAAAGATGTTCATAAGATTATCGAGGAAGAGCGTATGTTGGAATTTGCATGGGAAGGTCTTCGTCGTTTCGATGTCTTCCGCTGGCGTCAGACAATGGACAGAAAATATCCGGGTGGCCATACGTTGAAGCAGGGTGACCGTTATCTGGAGATACCTTACAACTCTCCTTCGGTGTGCGAATTCATACCGCAAGCTCAGTACGATGCTTATCCTTATAAGCTGGAGCAGAACCCCTGATCTTTAAAATAAATTAAAGCCATAATATCTTCTACCTTTTTAAAATCTAAGTATCTTTGCAGAGGATGTCCGATTACATTCAGACATCCTCTTTTTATAACTAAAAAACTGAATCTAAAGATCATGAATGAACTGAAGGTGCTGTTCTTATTGTTGGGATTATGGTTGTCGTCTGCGGTTTTTGCGCAAGAAACTAAAATTTATGATGTGGCTGATTTCGGCTTAAGAGCCGGTAGTAAAAAAAACGTTTCGGCTGTATGGCCTAAAATCCTGAAGAAAATCAAGGCTGAATGTGGAGATGCCGATAGCATTGTTGTGCGTTTTCAGGCAGGAACCTATCATTTTTATGAAAAGGGTTCGTCTGTGAGGGAATATTATATTTCCAATCATGATCAGGATAATCCGAAGAAGGTGGGGATCGCTTTGGAAGGAATGAAGCATCTGACGCTGGATGGAGGCGGAGCTTCATTCGTTTTTCATGGAAGGATGTTGCCGATATCGTTGCTCCATTCAGAGATGTGTACTTTAAAAGATTTCAGCATCGACTTTACCAATCCGCATATTGCTCAGGTGGAAATAGTAGAGAACGACTCTCAGCGTGGAATCGCTTTTCGTCCGGCATCGTGGGTAAACTATCGCATCACTAAAGATAGTGTGTTTGAAGCCTATGGTGAGGGTTGGACGGTGAGACATGGTTGGGGAATGGCTTTCGAGAAAACGACCAAACGGATTGTATACAATGCCGGTGACCGGGGATGTAATACCAAAGGAGTCTTTCAGAGAAAAGACGGATGTATACAGGCCCCTTTCTGGAAAGATGATAAGCTGGTGCCGGGTACCGTGTTTGTGATGCGTGGAGCAGGGCGTCCTACACCGGGTATTTTTCTGTCTCATAATGTGAATACACGTTTGGAGAATATTCGTGTGCATTATGCGGAAGGTATGGGCTTGTTGGCACAGCTTTGCGAGAATATTACGTTGGAGAAATTTAATGTTTGTCTGAAAGGAAGTGATGATCCCCGTTATTTTACGACACAGGCGGATGCTACTCATTTCTCGGGTTGTAAAGGTAAAATAGTATCATGTAACGGTCTTTACGAGGGAATGATGGACGATGCCATCAATGTACATGGCACTTACCTGAAGGTCATTAAGAAAGTGGATGACCGTACGCTTGTAGGGCGATATATGCATGGCCAGTCGTGGGGCTTCGAATGGGGACGCCCTGGTGATGACGTACAATTTATCCGTTCGCGCACCATGGAGCTGGTAGGTGATACGAACCGAATTGCTTCTATCCGTCCTTACGATCGGGAAACGACTGAAGGCGCCCGTGAATTTTTGATAACTTTTGAGAAACCCTTTGAGCGGACAATCGGTATAGAAGGTAGTTTTGGAATCGAAAATCTGACTTGGGCACCTGAAGTGTTATTCTCAGGAAACCTGATCCGTAATAACCGGGCTCGTGGAGCGTTGTTCAGTACGCCTCGTCCCACAGTGGTTGAGAATAATACGTTTGACCATACTTCGGGGACCGCAATATTGTTGTGCGGCGATTGCAACGGTTGGTTTGAAACAGGAGCCTGCCGCAACGTCATGATTCGTAACAATCGTTTTATCAACGCTTTGACCAGTTTGTATCAGTTTACCAATGCCGTGATATCCATTTATCCCGAAATACCTGACCTTGAGAATCAGCAGAGCTATTTCCATGGCGGAAAGAATGGAGGCATTGTGATAGAGAACAATACGTTTGATACATTTGATGCTCCGATTCTTTATGCGAAATCGGTGGATGGACTTGTTTTTCGGAACAATGTTATCCGAACCAATCATGAGTACCCTCCTTTTCATTTTAATAAGAACCGTTTCCGGCTGGAACGGGTGACCAATGTATCAATTGAAGAATAAGAACCGATAAATACTTCTAACTAACTTAATTTATAAACAAGTATGAGAAACTTTTTTGGCAATCCGGAAAAATGGAAAGTAATGCCTTTTGCCTTGGCTTTGCTTTTGCCTTCTCCCCAGTGGACAGTACAGGCTGGATGCGGGGTGAAAAGTAGTCTCGAGATTACGCAACCTGCAGTTCGGGTGGTAGGAATCAACCGCCTTAACCCGACAACGGTGGAAGTCCTTTTCTCGGACAACCAGCGTATGACGCTCGATTTCTATGGAGAAAACGTGTTCAGAATGTTTCAGGACAACGGAGGAGGTGTCCTTCGTGATCCGAAAGCGGAGCCTGAAGCTAAGATTCTGGTGAATTCGCCGCGCAAATCTGTTACAGAGTTGGTGCTGGGGAATGAAAATGGAGCTGTGTCAGTATCGACCTCCAAGATAAAGGTCGTATTGGACAAGGCTACATCTTTGATGAAAGTTGTCAACCTTGAGACAGGAGCTGTTGTCATGGAAGAAACGGCACCGGTCCTGTTCGACAAGAATGAAGTGACCTTGAAATTGAAGGAAGCTCCGGATGAATATTTTTATGGTGGTGGCGTGCAGAATGGACGTTTTTCACATAAAGGACGTAAGATAGCCATTGAGAACCAAAACAGCTGGACTGACGGTGGAGTGGCATCGCCCAACCCGTTCTATTGGTCGACCAAAGGTTACGGTATCATGTGGTATACGTTCAAGAAAGGAGCTTACGACTTCGGCCGTGAAGAAGCCGGAGTGGTAAAGTTGTCACACGAAACAGATTATCTGGACCTGTTCGTGATGGTCAATGACGGTGCGGTTGCTCTGCTCAATGACTTTTACCAGCTGACGGGTAATCCGGTTCTGCTGCCTAAATTCGGTTTCTATCAGGGGCACCTGAATGCCTACAACCGTGACTATTGGAAGGAGGATGAAAATGGTATCCTCTTCGAAGATGGCAAACGTTATAAAGAAAGCCAGAAAGACAATGGCGGTATCAAGGAGTCGCTGAATGGCGAGAAGAACAATTATCAGTTTTCGGCACGGGCTGTGATAGACCGTTACAAGAGCCATGATATGCCCTTTGGCTGGTTGTTGCCCAACGACGGTTATGGTGCCGGCTATGGACAGACGGGTACGCTGGATGGTAATGTACAGAATCTGAAAGACCTGACGACCTATGCCCACAAGAACGGTGTGGAAATCGGTTTGTGGACCCAGTCGGACTTGCATCCCAAGGCAGGTGTAGAGCCTCTGCTCCAGCGCGACATCGTGAAGGAAGTGCGTGACGCCGGTGTACGTGTATTGAAGACCGACGTAGCCTGGGTAGGTGCGGGCTATTCATTCGGATTGAACGGCATTACGGATGTGGCTCAGATTATGACCTATTATGGTAACAATGCCCGTCCGTTCATCATCAGTTTGGACGGTTGGGCCGGTACACAACGCTATGCCGGCATCTGGTCGGGCGACCAGACAGGTGGTAACTGGGAATATATCCGTTTCCATATACCTACCTATATCGGTTCGGGGCTGTCGGGTAATCCCAATATTACGTCGGATATGGACGGTATCTTCGGTGGTAAGAATCTGGTGGTGAATACCCGCGATTTCCAGTGGAAAACCTTCACTCCCATGCAGTTGAATATGGATGGCTGGGGCTCCAACGAAAAGTATCCGCATGCGTTAGGCGAACCTGCCACGTCCATCAACCGCTGGTATCTGAAGTTGAAGTCGGAGATCATGCCATACGCCTATAGCATAGCCCATGAGGCAATCGACGGGCTTCCGATGATACGTGCCATGTTCCTGGAATATCCCAATACCTATACGTTGGGCAAGTCTACCCAATATCAGTATCTGTATGGTCCCTACTTCCTGGTGGCTCCCATTTATCAGGCTACCAAGGCCGATGGGGAGGGCAACGATGTGCGCAACGGCATTTATCTGCCCGAAGGTGAGTGGGTAGACTACTTTACCGGTGATGTTTATCAAGGAGGATGTATCATCAACAATTTTGCGTCTCCGCTCTGGAAGTTGCCCGTGTTCGTTAAGAAAGGTGCTATCATCCCGATGGTCAATCCGAACAACAATGTACACGAGATTAATCCGAACCTGCGTATCTATGAACTGTATCCTTACGGGCATAGTGAATTTACAGAATACGACGACGATGGCGTGACCGAGCAGTATCGTGCCGGCCGTTCGGCAACAACCCTTATCCAGTCGGATGTCAATGCCAAGGGCGACCTGACGGTGACGGTTCAGCCGACTCAGGGCGATTTCGAAGGTTTTGTACGTGAGAAGGCTACCGAATTCCGTATCAATGTGACCGAAAAGCCGAAGAAAGTATCGGTTGTTGTAGGTAAGCGGAAAGTGAAACTGACAGAGGCTGCCTCGCTGGATGCTTTCCATCAGGGTGAAAACGTATATTACTACAATGAAGCGCCGAATTTGAACCAGTTTGCTACGCCGGGTACCGAATTTGCCAAGAAGGTTATCACCAAGAATCCGCAATTGCTGGTGAAAGTGGGGGCTTCCGACATTACTGCCGCACAGACGGTCCTGACGGTGAAGGGATTTGTGTTTGCACCGGCCGACAAGTATCGGGTAACATCGGGTACATTGGCCGCTCCGAAGGCTCAGATTACTGATGCCAATACCGAAGCCTATACCTTGAAGCCTACTTGGGGCAAGGTCGACAATGCCGATTTCTATGAAATAGAGTTCAACGGCATGCTCTATTCGACCATCAAAGATACGGAACTGTTGTTCGAAGACCTGAAAGCCGAAACCAGTTACTCGTTTAAGGTGCGTGCCGTCAATAAGGATGGTGTGTCCGACTGGGCCACTTGCAGTGCTACAACCAAGCAGAATCCGTTGGAATTTGCCATCACAGGTCTTGTGGGTGAGACGTCGGTACCCAACCAGGGAGGCTCTATCCGCCGTCTGTTCGACTTCGAAGAAGGCGAGCTGTGGCATACGAAGTACAATGCAAAGGCTGTGCCGTTCGACCTGATTATCGACCTGCGCTCTATCAATCAGATTGAGAAACTTCACTATCTGCCTCGCGAGAATGCCGGTAACGGTACGTTGCTGAAGGGTACCATTTCGTATAGTATGGACAAGGAGAACTGGACGGAAGCCGGTGCCTTCGAATGGAAGCGCGATAATGAGACGAAGATATTCACCTTTGGTGAGAAGCCTACTGTACGCTACATCAAGATGAGCGTTACCGAGGCAGTAGGTGACTATGGCTCGGGCCGTGAAATCTATGTGTTCAAGGTACCTGGTACAGAAAGTTACCTGCCGGGCGATATCAACAACGACAAGAAGATTGATGAGAACGACCTGACTTCGTATACCAATTATACAGGTCTGCGTCGGGGTGACTCCGACTTCGAAGGCTACATCAGCCGTGGCGACCTGAATGGCAACGGATTGATTGACGCATACGACATTTCAGCCGTAGCTACCCGTTTGGAAGATGGCGCGGACAATCGGAAGTCAGAGCCTGTAGAAGGTGCCATCAGCCTGACTACGGCAAAACGGTCTTATGTCAAGGGCGAAACGGTGGAAATCCGTGTGAAAGGCACTGCTTTGAAATCGGTAAATGCCCTGAGCTTTGCATTGCCCTACAATCCGTCCGACTATGAATTTGTCGGAATAGAACCCGTCGGCATGAAGGAAATGCACAACATGACCAACGACCGTCTGCACACCAACGGTGAGAAGGCGCTTTATCCGACCTTTGTCAACTTGGGCAACCGAGAGACGCTGGAAGGTGATGCTGACCTGTTTGTCATCAAGCTGAAAGCCAACCGAAATGTGAAGTTTGACTTGCAGGCTAAGGACGGTTTCCTGGTAAATAAGCGGATGGAAGTTATAAAGTTCTGAAAAAGAAAGGCATCTTCTTGTTTCATCGGCAAGTAATGCCTACCTTTGCAAACTGTAAATAAAGGAAGGGAGTATGCCAAAGTCGTGGCATGCTCTTTTCCTCCCGGAAAAGGAAACAATTTTTATTCTTTAACTTTAAAATAAAAACCATTTATGAAAAAAATTGGAACATTCGTGTTGGCCATGTGCCTTGTTGTGTTGGGTGCATGCTCTACACAGACAGCCTCTACCGTTCAGACGAACGACAAAGGTACCCAGTGGGAGTGGAAGAACGGAACTATCGTTGTAAAGACTCCCGAACGTCCTGCCGGACAGAAGAGTGTATTGGGACTGACAACTCCGAAGATGGACGTTGTTCGCGTCGGATTTGTAGGTTTGGGTATGCGTGGCCCGGGTGCCGTAGCCCGTTTCACTTACATCCCCGGTACTCAGATTGTTGCTCTTTGCGACTATGAGCAGAAGCGTGCCGAGGCCTGCCAGCAGATTTTGAAGAAAGCTTCTCTGCCGAAAGCTGCCATCTATTCAGGTGCCAAGGGCTATGAAGAGCTGTGCAAGCGCGATGACATCGATTTGGTTTACATTGCTGCCGACTGGTTGCATCACTTCCCCATTGCCAAGTGTGCTTTGGAGAACGGCAAGAACGTAGCCATCGAAGTTCCTTCGGCTATGAACCTGAAAGAATGCTGGGAACTGATTGAATTGAGCGAAAAGAACCGCAAGCACTGTATGATTCTGGAAAACTGCTGCTACGACTGGTTCGAAATGAATACTCTGAACATGGCTCAGAACGGTGTGTTCGGTGAAGTGATCCGTGCACAGGGAGCCTATATCCACAACTTGAGCGAGTTCTGGGATTACTATTGGAAGAACGGCGAAGGCGACAAGCTGGGCTGGCGTTTGGATTACAACATGCGTCATCGTGGTGACGTTTATGCTACTCACGGCCTTGGCCCTGTGGCACAGGCTCTCAATATCCACCGCGGCGACCGCATGACAACATTGGTTGCTATGGATACCAAGTCGGTTATCGGTAAGGCACTGGTTGAGGAAAGAGCAGATTCTACTTGCAACAACTTCCGTAACGGTGACCACACTACAACGCTGATTCGCACGGCCAACGGTAAGGTTATCGAAATCCAGCACAACGTGATGACTCCTCAGCCCTACAATCGTCTGTATCAGTTGACGGGTACCAAAGGCTTTGCCAACAAGTATCCGGTAGAAGGTTATGCTCTCGATGCTGCTCAGATGAGCGCTTCTGGTGTACAACCCAAGGTAGACGACCTGAGTGCACACGGATTTATGTCTGACGCCGACATGAAGGCATTGGTTGAGAAATATCAGCACCCCATCCTGAAGAAATATGGCGAAATGGCCAAAGAAGTAGGTGGTCACGGTGGTATGGACTTCATCATGGACAGCCGTCTGGTATACTGCCTGCAGAATGGTCTTCCCTTGGATATGGACGTATATGACCTGGCTGAATGGTGCTGTCTGGCCGAGCTGGGCGAATTGTCTATGGACAACGGTTGCGCTCCTGTAGAATTCCCCGACTTTACTCGTGGCGAATGGAATGTAGTGAAAGGCTTCAAGCACGCTTATGCAAGCCCCGAAGAAGAAGCTGCAACAATGGAGAAAGCCAAGGCTTTCACTGCCAAGCTGAAAGAGCAGGGTGCCAAGGAATGGGCAGAAGCTGAGAAAAAATAAAATGAACGTTCTTTTCTGAACGTTTGGGGAAACAACTCCCTTTTGAGGAATGGGAATGTGCCGAAACCGCTTGATGCGGAGGTACATTCCCATTTTTTTCTTTGTTTGGGCTGTTATGTTCGTCTTTTTCCATATATTTGCTTTTGCAAAACCCTAAAGGAATCTGATATGAAGAAAGCATTGTTATTGTTCTGTTGTCTGCTGGGAGGCATGGTTGTACAGGCTCAGGAACCTTTGATTGAGCCCGAAGAAGGTCGTACGTTGCTCGAACGTTTTACCAAAGGAGGGAAATCCATCACATCCAGCAGCATGAACCTGCAGTTTTATACATCGGCGGCTGCCAATTTTGTGGACGGATCGTTGGACGAGGCGGCTTTCAAGATCAATGGCGTACGCCTGGAGCTATTGGGCGATTTCGGCAAAAACTTCTCTTACCACTTCCGCCAGTCGTTCAACAAATACAGCAATCCGCGTTCGGTAGACAATCTGTCTTCATCGGTAGAATGTGCGTCTGTCGGTTGGAAAATGAACCCCCGTTTTGCTCTGACGGTGGGCAAGCAAGCCATTCAGCTGGGTGGCTATGAGTATTGGGTGAACTCTATCCGTGTGCGTGAATTCAGTGATTTCAACAATTATATCGATTGTTATCAGGCGGGAGTAAACGGTTGCATCATCCTGAAGCCCGACCAGCACCTCAATGTGCAGGTCGTGAACAATGCGGCCGGCAAGGGGGAGGAGGCTTTTCTGTATGGGACGCCCGAAGGAGTGGAGAAAGTGAAGGTACCCGTACTCTCCACCCTGAACTGGGACGGCTATTTTTTTGACCGCGGGCTGAACCTGCGCTACTCCGTTTCGTGGGGCGAACTGGCCCGCAAACGCGACATCCTTTACCTGACTGCCGGCAATGTATGGGAGAAAGGACCGATTGTGGCTTACGTTGACCTGATGTATTCGCGCGAAGGGGTCGATACGAAAGGGCTGGTCAGCGAGTTGTCGGCCACCCTTCCCGAGGGAGGGGTGACAGCCCAACATGTACAGTACTTCACCACCATTGTCAACTTCGACTATCGGATACACAAGCATTGGAATGTGTATGCCAAGGGAGCCTACGAGCTGGGCGGCGTCTACAAGGCCAACGGCCCATACGAGGAAGGCCTCTATCGTCGCACATGGAATACACAGCTCTGTGCGGAATATTTCCCGATGGACAACAGTGAGCTGAAGATTTACCTGCACCTGCTTTACAAAAAGTATGGCCTGACGTCACGTGCGCGGGCATTGGGTGCCGACGACTCTTCCTCGCAGCGCATTTCGTTGGGTCTTGTTTATACCATCCCCGTCTTTTAAGGTTTCCGTACCTGCCCGTTTCCTTCGACAATCCACTTGTAGGTGGTGATTTCTTCCAGTGCCATGGGGCCACGGGCATGCAGCTTCTGGGTGCTGATGCCTATCTCCGCACCCATGCCGAACTGCCCTCCGTCGGTGAACGAGGTCGGGGCGTTGACGTAGACGCAGGCGGCATCCACGTCGCGGCAGAAGCGGGCGGCGGTAGCGGTGTCTTCCGTCACGATGCACTCGCTATGGCGGGAGCTGTATCGGCGGATGTGGGCCAATGCCTCGTCCAGTCCTTCTACGGTCCTGACAGCCATTTTATAGTCCAGAAACTCGCGTCCGAAGTCTTCTTCCGTGGCCGGGCGAAGCCATTCGTTGGGGTAATGCCCTTGCAGGGCGGCGTAGGCAGGAGCATCGGCATAGAGGGTCACTTCCTTTTCGGCCAGAGGGGCACAGAGGTGCGGCAGGTCGGACAGGCGTCGGCGGTCGACGAGCAGGCAGTCGAGTGCATTGCAGACGCTGACTCGTCGGGTCTTGGCGTTGAGTACGATGGCCATGCCTTTGCTCAGGTCACCGTTGCGGTCGAAGTAGGTGTGGCAGATACCTGCGCCTGTCTCGATAACGGGCACAGTAGCCTCGCGGCGGACGAAGTCTATCAGCCGGCTTCCTCCACGGGGGATGATGAGGTCCACGTACTTCTCGGCATGCATCAGTTCGGTGGCGGCTTCGTGAGTGGCGGGCAGCAGCTCCACACAACGGGTATCGATGCCCAGGCGCGACAGAACCCGATGGATGGTGCGCACCAGGGCGCGGTTAGACTGGTCGGCATCGCTTCCGCCCTTCAGCAGGCAGGCATTGCCGCTCTTCAGACAAAGGGCGAAGACATCGAGCGTCACGTTGGGGCGTGCTTCGTAGATGATGCCGATGACTCCAAAGGGGAAGCTCTTCTTTTGCAGGCGGAGGCCGTTGGGCAGGATCGATTCCTTGAGTATGCGTCCCAGCGGCGAGGGGAGGGTGGCCACGTGGCGGATGCCGTCGGCAATGTCTTTCAGACGGGCTTCGGTCAGCTTCAGCCGGTCGTACTTGGGGTCGGACGGGCTCATGCGCTCCAGGTCTTTGCGGTTCTCTTCCAACAGCAAGCGTGTGTCTTCCTCGACCGCATCGGCCACGGCCAGCAGGGCACGGTTTATTTCCTCATCGCTCAGAGTCAGCAGGTGAAGGCTGGCGGCACGGGCGGCCACGAAGGTTTCCTCCAATGAGGGAGAGGAGGGGCTGGGGGCGTTGCCTCCGGCTGGTTTGGTTGAGGGAAGGAAGTGGGTACAGGGCGTCTCTTCGGGACGCTCCATCAGGTCGGTCAGGATGTCGTTGCGCTTGCCGTTGGCGATGTACACGTCGATGCCCTGTGCCGCTATCTGGCGGGCGATGCGTGTCTTGGTGTGCATTCCGCCGCGCCCCAGGCTCGACTTGCCGCTCTGGATGTAGTCGTCCAGACGGTCGTCGGGACGTATTTCGCGCAGGATGTGGGCCGTAGGATCGGTAGGTGCGCCGTTGTAGAGGCCGTCGATGTTGCTCAGGATGATGAGGGCCTGAACATCCATCATGGTGGCTATCTGGCCGGAGAGTTCGTCGTTGTCGGTGAACATCAGCTCGCTGAGCGAGATGGTGTCGTTCTCGTTGACGATGGGGATGACGCCGTTTTCCAGCATCACCTTCATGCAGTTCTGTTGCGTCACGTAGTGGCTGTGCGAGGCAAAATTCTCCTTGACCGTGAGCACCTGCCCCACGGGGATGCCATGTTCGCGGAAGAGCTCGAAGTAACGGTTGATGAGCTTGGCCTGTCCTACGGCAGAGAACAGCTGGCGCTGGTCTACCTCGTCCAGCGTGCCGGTCGGGTCGATTTCGCTCTTGCCCGAGGCTACGGCACCCGAGGATACGAGGATAACTTCGATGCCGCTCTTGTGGAGGGCGGCTATCTGGTCGGCGAGGGCCGACATGCGTGTGATGTCGAGCGTACCGTCGGCACGCGTCAGTACGTTGCTGCCCACTTTGACAGCAATCCGTTTGTATGGTTGTTTCATATTTGTGGCGGGGATTGGGAGGGCAGGCTATTCGGGATTCTTCTCCCTGTCGCGCTCGCGCAGCACCTCCATGGCACTTTCGTAATCGGCTTCATTCACCAGTACGGCTACATCGATGGCCGTTTCGGGCAGGGCCACGTTGACGGCCACTCCGTCTTTGGTGACGGCTTTCACTCCGTTGGCCTCCATCAGGCCTTTGATCAACTCGGCTTCCCACAGGGAACCTTTGAATACTTCGACGAGTTTGGTTTTGTCTTCAGCTTTCATGACTTTCTGATTTTGAAGGTTTGGTCCTACAAAAATAACAATTTCCTGCATTCGTTGCTTCTTGTGTTACGATTATTTGTTCGGAAAGCTGCTTTTGCGCCGATTTTTCAGCTATGGCGGGGCGATGCGGAGGGGCGTGTCGTGGAAGAAAGCATTGTTTTCACTGGCGGAAAGCACCGTTTTCCCTCGTGAAAAACATTGCTTGTTCGGGTGGAAAACATTGCATGTTCTGACGGGAAAGATTGCATGTTTTGATGCAAAACATTGCATGTCCTGCATCGAGGCAATGCATTGTCTCGACGAGGAGCTTGGAGGGTGTTGGAGAGGGCAGAGGAGGAGCCGGCTGCCAGCCGCCTTTATTCGTTCAGGTCGAGGCGGCTGACGCGGATGGTTTCGTTGAGGAAGGCCGAAGCCGACTCGGCAAATTTTTCTTCGGCTTCCGTGGTATAATAGGTGCATTGCCCCCCTCGTGTGCATCGGGCATCCATTTCGGGGTGGCGGCGGAGGTAGTCCTTCAGGCTTTCGGCCACGAGTTCGCCTTGCGAGACGATGGTGATGCCTTCGGGCATGTAGCGTCTGATTTTGGGCAGGAGCAGGGGGTAGTGTGTGCATCCCAGTATGACGGTGTCTATCTGCTCGTCCTGCTTCAGGAGGGCGTTGATATACTTCTGTACGAAGTAGTCGGCACCTTCGCCCTGCGACTCGCCATACTCCACGAGCGGCACCCACATGGGGCAGGCCTGCCCGCTTACGCGGATGTCGGGGTAAAGCTTGCGGACCTCCATCACGTAGGATTCGGACTTGATGGTGCCGGCCGTACCCAGCACACCGATGTGGCGGGTGTGCGTCAGGTTGCCGATGCACTCCACGGTGGGGCGGATGACGCCCAGCACGCGGCGGTCAGGGTCCATCGAAGGCAGGTTGTTGATCTGGATGCTGCGCAGGGCCTTGGCAGAAGCGGTGTTGCAGGCCAATATCACCAGATGACATCCCAGTTCGAACAGACGGCGGACGGCCTGTAGGGTAAATTCGTAGACGATGTCGAAGGAGCGCGTGCCGTAGGGGGCACGGGCGTTGTCGCCCAGATAGATGAAGTCGTATTGGGGAAGCGCTTCCCTGATTTTACTCAGGATGGTGAGGCCTCCGTAACCGGAGTCGAATACGCCGATGGGGCCGGGCTGGGTAGGATACGTCAGTTTCATGCGTGAAATGAAGAAGGGGAAGATGCCTGACCGGCCTCCTCCCCCTTCCTTGGTTTTATTGAATATGGTTATGCACGTTTATTTGATGCCCAGTTGGGTCTTCACCTTGGCGGTGAGGTCGATACTTTCTGTACCGATGTAAGCAATCGGAGTACGGGCCAGGTCGAAGATGTAAACCACGCCTTCAGCCTTGCCTACGGCCTGAACGGCTTCGTCCAGCTTCTTGTAGATAGGCATCATGGCTTCCTGCTGGGCTTTTTCAACTGCCTGGTAGGCATCCTGCTGGAATTGTTGCTGACGTTGGGCCATTTCGTTGATTTCTTTCTGACGTCTTTCGAGGATGTTCTTGGGCAGAGAGTCCTGCTGCTGGAGCAGTTCCTGATATTTTCTGTTGAACTCTTCTTCCGAACGCTGCATTTCTTCACGATATTGCTTGGTCAGGGTTTCGATGTCGGTCTGAGCTTTGGTGAATTCAGGCATCACGGTAATGATTTCCTGTGAGTTCATGTGGCCGAACTTGGATTGTGCCATCATTCCCAGCGGAAGGATGAACATAACTACAATGAGTGCGATTTTCTTAAGCATAATGTTTATTTTTAAATGATTTGTTTATTCTTGTTCTACTTCTCTCGTTTGCAAATGTATTGATTTTAATTGGAATATCCTAACCTTGCCAGCACTTCATTGCTGATATCGATGCTGGGCGAGGCAAAAATGATGCTGGTGGCCGATGCGCGGTCGGTCACGACGGCATATCCTTTCTGTGTGGCAATCTCCTTGACGGCGTTGTAAATCTGGTCCTGGATGGGGCCTACCAGCGCTTCGCGTTTCTTGTAGAGCTCGCCTTCGGGGCCGAAGTACTTGCGGCGGAGTTCGGCCAGCGACTTTTCCTTCTCTACTATTTCGTTTTCCTTCTGGGTGCGTTGGGCGTCGCTCAGGTTCTTGGCCGAGGCCTGATAGCTTTCATACAGGTTCTTGGCTTCCTGACCGGCTTTCTCTATTTCGGCCTGCCATTGTTTGCTGGCCTGCTCCAGCTGCTGGTTGGCCTGTTCGTAGGCAGGGATGTTCTTCAGGATATATTCCATGTCGATCAGGGCGAACTTCTGCGCGTGTGCCGCCAGGCTGAATACAGCCAGCAGCAATAAGGTTGTTAAAACATTCTTTTTCATGATTATTCGGTTTTGGTGAAACATGGTTTAGAATTCTTGTCCCAGGATGAAGTGGAACTGGCTTCCGCCGTAGGAGCTCGAACCGCGTACCTTGTCGAAACCGTATGCCCAGTCGATACCCATCATACCTACCATCGGGAGGAAGATGCGGACACCGACACCGGCCGAACGCTTCAGCTCGAAGGGGTTGAAGTCGCTCACTTCCTGCCATGCGTTACCGGCCTCGACGAAGGTCAGGGCGTAGATGCTGGTACTTGTCTCGAGCATCAGCGGGTAACGCAACTCAAGGCCGAGGCGTGTGTAGGCATAGCCTTCGTTGCCGTAGGAAGCCAGTGAGCCGTTTTCGTAACCACGCAGGGCGATGGTCTCGGTTGCATAGTACGAGTAGCCTGTCATACCGTCACCACCCACTTCGAAGGTGCCGAACGGCGACTTCTTGTACTTGTTGTAGTGGCCCAGGATACCAAATTCGGCACGTCCCATGAGGACGGGGGTACGCTTCACGCTGATGGGGTCCATCAACGGGATGTATATTTTCGATTTGAATTTCCATTTGTGGTATTCCACCCACTTGTGCATCTTGTTGATGTCGTCCTGGTTGTTCAGGTTATACTTGCTGTAGTCTACACCGTCGAACAACGAATAGGGCGGAGTGAACTGAACAGAGAGCGAGAATTCCGAACCGCTACGCGGGTAGATGGGGTTGTCGATGGAGCTACGAGACAGGGTCAGGTTCAAGCTCAGGTCGTTACATTTACCGTTGGTCACGGGGAAGTATTGCCACTCCTTCAGCACATAGCGCTGGTAAGAGAGCTCGGCGGTGAACTGGAAGTAGTCGTCGGGCCATTTCAGACGCTTACCGAACATCATGGCCACACCATACATCTGTACCGACTTGTCGGGGTCGTAGTAGTTTTCGTAGTTGGTGTAGTTGCCATAGTTGTAGAGGCCGTAGCCGTACATGCCGCTATAGAGGCTGTTGTAGTAGCTGTTGTAGTAGGCATCGTTGTAGTACTGGCTGCTGATGTCCGTCTGGCGGGAGTAGAAGGCCGATACGGAGAAGGCATTCGGGCGCTTTCCGCCGAACCACGGATCGTAGAAGGAAACGCTGTACGACTGGTAGTATTTGGCGTTGGTCTGTCCGCTGATGGTCAATGTCTGTCCGTCGCCCTGAGGCAGGATACCGCGATAGTTCTCACCCGGATGCAGGAGGTTGGCCAGCGAGAAGTTGGTGAACTTCAGACTCAGCTTACCGATGACACCCGTCTGTCCCCAACCGGCAGAGAATTCCACCTGGTCGTTGGCTTTGGATACGAGCGGATAGCCGATGTCCACCGTGCCGTCTTCGGGACGCGGCTTGATGTCGGGCTGGAGCTGCTCGGGATCGAAGTGTCCCATCTGCTGGATTTCACGGAGCGAACGCATCAGCTCTTCTCGGCTGAAGAGGTCGCCCGGACGGGTGCGGAGTTCGCGGCGTACCACGTTCTCATACACACGGTCGTTACCGCTGATGGTAATCTTGTTGATGGTAGCCTGGCGGCCTTCGAAGATACGCATTTCGAGGTCGATGGAGTCGCCCACGATGTTCACTTCCACGGGGTCGAGGCTATAGAAGAGGTAACCGTTGTTGTAGTACAGGTTTCCGATGGCGTCGTCGTCGGTCGACGTACGTTCCTCGAGCAACTTCTGGTTGTAGACATCGCCCTTCTTCATGCGGAGCAGGTAGTTCAATTGCTCGGAAGGATAAAGCGTGTTGCCCACCCAGGTCACGTTGCGCAGGTAGTACTTCTGTCCTTCTTCAATCTGCATGTAGACGTTGACCGTCTTCTCGTCGTAGGGAGTCACACTATCGGCCACGATGATGGCGTCGCGGTAACCCAGCTCGTTATACTTGTCGATGATGAGCTGCTTGTCGGCTTCGTAGTTCTCTTCCACGAATTTCTTCGTGCGGAAGAGGTTGATGAGTTTTCCTTTCTCGTTGGTTTTCTTCATCACGCGTTTCAGCTTCTTGGCCGTGATGGCTTTGTTGCCTTCGATGGTAATCTGATGAACCTTCACCTTTTCTTTCTTGTCTATCTCGATGTCGACAATCACCTGATTCTCATTGTTCTTGTCGTCTTTCTGGTTGATGAAGACTTCGGCGTTCTTGAAACCCTTGTCGTCGAAGTAGCGCTGTATCATAGTTTTGGCGCGGTCTATCTGGTTGGGGGTAATCTGGTTACCCTTGATCATGCCGATTCGGGCTTCCAAGTCTTCGCGTTCGGACTTCTTGACACCATGGTAGCGGATTTCCGATACACGCGGGCGCATGACCACGTGGATGGTGAGCCATGCCTTGTCGCCTTCCACCTTGTCCCAGGTGATGGAGACGTCAGAGAAGAGTCCGTGACGCCAGTAGCGCTTGCAGGCCTGCGTGATTTCTTCGCCGGGGATAGAGATGACCTGGCCTTTGGAGAGGCCCGACAGGTTGATGATGACATAGTCTTCGTAGTTCTCGGCACCTTCGACGCGGATGTCTGCGATTTCATACTTTTTGGGTGTACCCGTATAGAGTACGACGGGCTTTTCCGTATTGTTTTCCTGCGCAACGGCCGGCAGACAACCGGTGATAAGGAGAAGTGCTGCAAATATGGAGAAGATACGTTGATGCATTATATTCACTTTTACAGATTACTATATTTTTATTTTATGTGTGGTTCAACTGATTTGTTCGCTGGTCTTGCCGAAGCGGCGTTCGCGTTTCTGATAGTCGCAGATGGCGCGGCAGAGTTCCTCTTCCCTGAAGTCGGGCCAATAGGTGTCGCAGAAGTAAAGTTCCGAGTAGGCACTTTGCCACAAGAGGTAATTGCTCAGCCTGATTTCTCCTCCCGTGCGTATCAGCAGGTCGGGGTCGGGCATGAAGTGGGTGGCCAGGTGCTCGTCGATGGTCCGGTCGTCAATCTGTTCGGGCGATAGCAGGCCGGCCTTCACCTTTTCAGCTATTTGTCGGGTCGCTTCGGTCAGTTCCCACCGCGATGAATAGCTGAGGGCCAGTACCAGGCACATGCCCGTATTGGCGGCCGTATGTTCGATGCAGTCGTTCAGGCGGGTCTGTACGTTGGCCGGCAACTTGCGGATGTCGCCTATTACGCGGAAACTGATGTTGTTCTTCATGAAAGTTTCTTCCTCGATGGAGTCGAAGAGCAGGTTCATCAAGGCGCTTATCTCTGCTTCGGGGCGGTTCCAGTTCTCCGTGGAGAAGGTATAGAGCGTCAGGAACTTGATGCCCAGTCTGGCTGCTTCTTCGGCTATGACATGTACCGTTTCGGCACCAGCCTGATGGCCGAAGCAACGTTCTTTGCCGTGTTGCTTGGCCCAACGCCCGTTGCCGTCCATGATGATGGCCACGTGTCGGGGTATTCTGTCAAGGTCGATTTGTTCTTTATAGGTCATCTTTTATATATAAAGGCGATGTTAGTACTTCTTCAGTTTGTTGAGGCATCCGCGCCAAACTTCGTTCGTGCTGCCTCCCCATACAATCCAGATGAAGTTGTTCTTGTCTACCGTGGCTGTATAGGATGTTCCCTTTGTCGCAAATTCAGCAGGGAACAGGAATTTCTTTTCCTGCTTTTCCCAGGCAATGCCTCCGGTGGCCGACTTGTAGAAGCTTTCCAGCTTGTCGCCGAAGATGTAGAGCGCATCGCCGTAGTACATGATATAAGGATTGGACAGAGCCGGACAATGGGCATCGGTCGGTGTGCTGAGGTCAACCCATCCGTCTCCTGTCATTGATGACCAGGGTACGGTCTGGTCGCTTTCCTCTCCTACGTTACCCACCAGGAAGGCCTTGTTCAGGCCGTTGGATGTCAGGTTGGCGCAGGCCGAATAGTTGGACGTGGGGAATCCTTTCGGCACTTCTTCACCTCGTGTCCAGGCCGTCTGTGTGCTGGCGGTTGTGGCGAAATACATTTCCCCGTCGGTCGCATCCTTCACGATGGCGCTGATTGTAGCAAGCGTGCCGCTTGTCTCGTTGGCAGGAAGGCTGGCCAAGAGGCTTGTAACGTTGGTACCCAGCGCTTCACGCTCGCTCCAGTTGGCTCCGTCGGTCGATGCCCATACGCTTCCGGCACTTGTGCACACAAGCAGGGTGTCCTGATGGTTGAGGAGCGAACTCAGGTCGGCATCTGCCGGCATGTTGGAGCTGACGGCCTGCCAGTTGTAGTCGGCCGGTACGGTCGATGTCTTATAGCCAGTGGCGGGGGTGGCATACACAATCAGCCCGTCGCCCAGCGTTATGGCCTTGGGAGTGCCGGCGATGGACGAAGGCATGTTGCCCATCTTCTTCCATACCAGCGAATCGGGGTCTTCCTTGTGTACGTTGATAATCAGGTGATATTCACGCTTGGCAATACCGTCGGACGCCATAACCTTGAGCGTCATGCCTGGCGAAGCGTTCATGGCCGGCAAAAGGTTCTGATAGTTCTCGATGTTGAGCAACGTATCGGGCGTACCCGACATGACCACGCCACTCGTTGTAGTCAGGGTCGTTATCTTGATGCTGTCGATAAGGGTGTCCGCGCTCATCGGAAGGGAGTCGCGGTTGTAGATGATCCGTTGTATCTGGTCTATTTCGAATTTGTAATCCTTACCATAGATAGTATCTATTGCAAATGCGTGTATGGTTGCATCGGTGCTGAATTCGTAATTGGTGTCCGAGTCCAGGCACGAGCTGACGGCGATTGACACGATGAGAAAACTTGCAATGAAAGATAAAAACTTCAGTCTCATTTGTTGCTAATTGGCTACTATGTTGTTTTTATGTTGTTTATTTACAAGCTGCAAAAATAGGAACAATTTTATTCAAAAATGCCTTTGCAGGTAAGTTTTATATAAAATTATAGATAATACGGCGCTTTTTGTCGATAAAATGAGCCTATTTGCAGGTGTATCAGAAGGCTTGTTCTGCCGACAGGTAATGCCGGTAGAAGCGCCCGAAATGGCATTCCCGCCGGTAGGGCGTGTGAGGGCCGACGACGGGAGCGGCAACCCCTTCGCCCAGCCGCAGGGGAGCTTCCTCCACGATGATTTCGTCCCACAGGCCTGCGTCGATGAACGACTGGTGCAGGCGGCTTCCTCCCTCTACCAGAAGCGATTGCAGCTGGCGGTTGTACAGGTCGAGCAACATCTCTTCGAGCGGCTCGTCGCCGTAGACCAGCGTGGGGATGGTGCCGTCCAGCAGGTGCAGGTCTTGCGGCAGGCGATGGTGGCGGTCGATGGTGACGCGGACGGGAGCCGGTCCGTACCAGTGACGCACGTTCAGCGTGGGGTTGTCGAGGCGGGCGGTGTCGGTGCCCACGAGGATGGCCGCATGCTCGGCCCTCAGCTTGTGTACCAGCATGGCGGTCAGCGGGCTGGAAAGCACCGTCGGGCTTCCCCCGCTCCTCTGCCGGTCGATGAAGCCGTCGGCCGATTCGGCCCACTTCAGCACGATGTAGGGGCGCCGCCGGGTGTGGAAGGTGATGAAGCGGCGGATGAGGTGGCGGCATTCATCCTCCAGCACCCCCACCACCACTTCGCGTCCGGCGTCGCGCAACTTCTGGATGCCGCGTCCGGCCACCTTGGCAAAGGGGTCCTGGCATCCGATGACGATGCGTGGTATCCCTTTCTCCACAATCAGGTCGGCGCAGGGAGGCGTCTTGCCGTAGTGGGCGCAAGGCTCCAGGCTTACGTAGATGGTAGCTTCCTTCAGCAAGGTGGGGTCCTTGACGGAGCGGATGGCGTTCACTTCGGCGTGCGCCTGTCCGCAACGCACGTGGTAACCCTCGCCGATGATGCGTCCGTTGTGTACGATGACCGCCCCAACCATCGGATTGGGGGCCGTGTTGCAAAGTCCGTTGCGCGCCAGCTGGATGCAGCGCCGCATGTATTTTTCGTCTTCCATATTCTTCTTTTTTTAGGGGAGAATGCCTAATTTTGCACGGCATTATCCCGATATTGTTTCTTTTGATACCACCGTTATATGAGCATAGTGACCATCGCTTCCATCCGTGCCCGCCTGGCGGCCTGCTACAAGGCAGGCGAGGCGGCCGCCCTGTCGCGCATCGTGTGTTGCGACCTGCTGGGGCAGTCGTCGGCCGACTATTACCTGGGCAAAGATATAGCTTTATCTCCAAATAAAGAACAGGAACTGGAGGACATTCTGACGCGGCTCTGCAAATTTGAGCCCCTCCAGTACATCGAAGGCCGGGCGCACTTTCTGGGCAGGGACTTCCGTGTGGGGCCGGGCGTGCTCATTCCGCGTCCCGAGACCGAAGAACTGGTGGAGCGCATGCTTCGCGAAGTGCCGGCCGGCGCCCGTGTGCTCGATGTGGGTACGGGTAGCGGATGCATAGCCATTTCCCTGGCCTGCTCGTTGCCCGGCTCGCGCGTGACTGCATGGGATGTTTCGGCCCGTGCGCTCGAAGTGGCCCGCGCCAATGCCGCCCTTCTGAAGGCCGATGTCCGCTTTGTGCAATGCGATGTCCTGACCTGCCTGCCCGATGCCGCCGACCGCTACGACGTCATTGTCAGCAACCCGCCCTACGTCACCGAGTCCGAACGGGGCGATATGGACGCCAATGTCCTCCAGTGGGAACCCTCGCTGGCCCTTTTCGTCCCCGACGACGACCCCCTGCGCTTCTACCGCCGCATCGCCTGGCTGGGGCAGCAGATGCTGGCCGGCGGCGGACGGCTTTATTTTGAAATCAACCGCGCCTATGGCCGCCAGATGGAGGTTATGTTGCAGGAGCTGGGCTACACCCGCATCCGTGTGGAGAAAGACCTGTCTCAGAACCCCCGTTTCGTTATCGCAGAAAAATCATGAAAGCAGAAATCAGTGAACAGGAAGCCCTGGCCCGCCTGTCGGCCTGGTGCTCGTCGGCCGAGCATTGCCGGTCCGAAGTCGAAGAGAAAGCCCTCCGTTGGGGATTGTCGGCCCAGGCGGCCTCCCGCATCGTGTCCCGCCTGGAAGAAGAACGCTTTGTCGACGAAGAACGCTTCTGCCGCGCCTTCATCCGCGACAAGTCTCTTTTTGCCAAGTGGGGGAAGATGAAGATTGGGCAGGCCCTTCGCCTCAAGCGCATTCCCCAGTCGGTCTACGGCCCCCTGCTCGACGATGGGGTAGACGACGGCGAGTACCTCTCGACCCTGCGTGCACTGCTCGCTTCGAAGCGGAAAACCATCCGTGCGCGCAACGATTACGAGGCCCGTGCCAAGCTCGTCCGTTTTGCCTTGGGGCGCGGCTTTTCGATGGACGACATAGGGCGCTGTATCGACCTCTCCGGAGAAAATGACTAGGGAGTGAAAAAAATATCCAGTTTTCCTTTTCTAGTTTCATTCTGTTTCCGTACTTTTGTACCATATTTGGTTATAAATGATAATCCGCTATGAGAAATTTGGAAAAGTTGTTCGCAGAGAAGTTATTGAAAATTAAAGCAGTAAAGATTCAACCGGCCAATCCCTTCACATGGGCGTCCGGGTGGAAGTCCCCTTTCTATTGTGATAATCGGAAGACGCTTTCTTATCCTTCTCTCCGCAATTTTGTAAAGATTGAAATCACGCGACTGATTCTGGAACGTTTCGGTCAGGTGGATGCCATTGCCGGCGTAGCCACGGGAGCCATTCCCCAGGGCGCATTGGTGGCCGACGCGCTGAACCTGCCGTTTGTCTATGTACGCTCCAAACCGAAAGACCACGGACTGGAGAATCTCATCGAGGGTGAACTTCGTCCCGGCATGAAGGTAGTGGTGGTGGAAGACCTCGTTTCGACGGGCGGAAGCAGCCTGAAAGCCGTGGAAGCCATCCGCCGCGACGGATGCGAAGTGATCGGCATGGTCGCTTCCTATACCTATGGTTTCCCCGTGGCCGAACAAGCCTTCAAGGATGCCAAGGTGACGCTGGTGACGCTGACCAACTACGAAGCCGTGCTTGACGTGGCCCTGCGTACCGGCTACATCGAAGAAGGAGATATAGCGACGTTGGACGAATGGAGAAAAGATCCTGCACACTGGGATGCCAAGAACTGAAAAACTGATTTATAACATACGGTGAGAAAAGAACTGTTCGGACAACACCTGTGTCCGGATAGTTCTTTTTTGCCTTTCTTAAAACCGAAGGATTTATGACGAAGTTTGAGAGTGGGGTAAAGGTGATTCCCGCCTCCCAAAGCGCCGTTTACGGCAAATTGTCCGATTTGAGCAATCTGGAGAAAGTCAAGGACCGCCTGCCCGAAGACAAGGTGAAGAACCTGTCGTTCACGGCAGACACCCTTAGTGTCGAAGTGCCCCCCGTGGGAACCATTACGCTGGAGATTGTCGAACGCGAGCCCGAGAAGTGCATCAAGTTCGGCACCACCACCTCGCCGCTGCCCTTCAACCTGTGGATACAGATTGTGCCCACGGGCGAGGCCGAGTGCAAGATGAAGCTCACCATCGGCATGGAGCTCAACCCCTTCATGAAGGCTATGGTGCAGAAGCCCTTGCAGGAGGGGCTGGAAAAGATGGCCGACATGCTGGCCCTGATACAATATTAACCGTTTTGTGAGGAGGAAAAGAGACATGGCACAGAAACTTTGGGAAAAATCAGTACAAGTAAACAAGGATATCGAGCGCTTCACCGTGGGGCGCGACCGCGAAATGGACCTCTACCTGGCCAAGCACGACGTGCTGGGCTCCATGGCCCACATCACCATGCTCCAGAGCATCGGGTTGCTCGAGCAGGCCGAGCTGGAGCAGCTCCTGGCCGAGCTGAAGCAGATCTATGCCCTGGCCGAGCGGGGCGAGTTCGTCATCGAAGACGGTGTCGAGGATGTCCATTCGCAGGTAGAGCTCATGCTTACCCGCAAGCTGGGCGACGTGGGCAAGAAGATACATAGCGGCCGTTCGCGCAACGACCAGGTGCTGCTCGACCTCAAGCTCTTCACCCGCGAGCAGATCAAGGACATCGCCCTGGCCGTCGAGCAGCTCTTCGGCGTGCTCATCCGTCAGAGCGACCGCTACAAGGATGTCCTCATGCCCGGTTATACCCACCTGCAGATAGCCATGCCCTCGTCCTTCGGCCTGTGGTTCGGCGCCTATGCAGAGAGCCTCGTGGACGACATGATGTTCCTGCAGGCCGCCTTCCGCATGTGCAACCGCAACCCCCTCGGTTCGGCCGCCGGCTATGGTTCGTCCTTCCCCCTCGACCGTACGATGACCACCCGCCTGCTGGGCTTCGACTCGATGAACTACAACGTCGTCTACGCCCAGATGGGCCGCGGCAAGATGGAGCGCAACGTCGCCTTCGCCCTGGCCACCATCGCCGGCACCCTCTCCAAGCTGGCCTTCGACGCCTGCCTGTTCAACAGCCAGAACTTCGGCTTCATCAAGCTGCCCGACGAGTGCACCACCGGCTCCAGCATCATGCCCCACAAGAAGAACCCCGACGTCTTCGAGCTGACCCGTGCCAAGTGCAACAAGCTCCAGTCGCTGCCCCAGCAGATTATGATGATAGCGGGCAACCTGCCCTCGGGCTACTTCCGCGACCTGCAAATCATCAAGGAAGTCTTCCTGCCCGCCTTCCAGGAGCTGAAGGACTGCCTGCAGATGACCACCTACATCATGAACGAAATCAAGGTGAACGACCACATCCTCGACGACGACCGCTACTCGCTCATCTTCAGCGTGGAGGAAGTCAACCGCCTGGCGCGCGAGGGCATGCCCTTCCGCGACGCCTACAAGAAGGTGGGGCTCGACATCGAAGCCGGGCGTTTTACGCCTCATAAGCAGGTGCACCACACCCACGAGGGCAGCATCGGCAACCTGTGCAACGACCGCATCGCCCAGTTGATGGATCAGGTCGTCGAGGGCTTCAACTTCTCCACGATGGAGCAGGCCGAAAAAGCTTTGCTGGGACGGTGAGGTGACGGTCTGACTGAAAAAATATGTCGGAAAAGTTTGGCTGTAATGTCGAAACTGCTTATCTTTGCACCCGTTCTTTCGGATGCAATCCGCGGAAATAGCTCAGTTGGTAGAGCACAACCTTGCCAAGGTTGGGGTCGCGAGTTCGAGTCTCGTTTTCCGCTCAATGGATGCTCGAATGGTGGAATCGGTAGACACGAGGGACTTAAAATCCCTTGGCCATTGCGGCTGTGCGGGTTCAAGTCCCGCTTCGAGTACGAAGATATATCGCAATCGTTTGGATAACAAATGGTTGCGATTTTTATTTTATGTATTTGCACCACATTTGCACCACTGAACTTATAGAAGTATGCCAGAATTCGGTAATCTTATAACCAGATTTCAGCAAAGAAAAAAAGTTTGGTGCTTGCGAAAAGAGAAAGTGCTATGTTTTTTCTCCTTGCTGAAAAAGGACTTTACTTTAATGGACGTATATATGAGTACTGGATTAAAGTAAAGGTAAATTATATTTGTAAATATAGTGACTTCTATATATAATATGCTGATTTTTATTCACTATTAACGCTTCTTGACTTATCGGATTTAATTAATTCCATTGCTTTATCGAATTCATCAGGCAAGTTTTCCCATGGTAGACTTTCTTCTACATAGACATCAGGAGAGAAACCTTTACCTTCAGTATAACTTCCATCTGGTAATTGTGTGAGCTTTTCTGTGGCTAACCTAAATTCTATGCCGTGTGATGTTTGGTATTTATAAGCGGTTGAACCACAATCTCCATTTGTCTGTTGGCCAATAGAAATAACTTGTTTACGTTGTTTTAATAATGCGATTAGTTTTTCTGCAGCACTACTTGTAATATTGTTTTGCAGGATGTAGATTTTTCCCTTATATGCCGTTGAATCTCCTGTAATGCTCATTTGGCTGATAGAAGCTGTCGTGTTGAACAATAATTGTTTCGCAATCCGAATACATCCTCCAAATGCACCTCCCGGATTATCTCTTAAGTCCAGAATAAGATGTGTACACACAGAAGAATCGTTCTTTACATAATCCAGCTGTTCCATAAACCATTCAACTCCATCTTTTTGGAAATTCTTGAATCTGATGTAACCGATACTATCTTCTTTCAGTTTTTTTATCATAGAAAAATACGCTATGAGTTCGTCACAGTTATCTATATTCACAATACGTTTTGACTGGGTTCGTTTTTCTTCTTCCGATAGTAAAGGAATCTTTTCTTCAAAGATAGAATCATTGCGTTGTAATCTGACATTGAGCAACGTATCTGTATAAGAAGTTAAGGCATTTAATGCTGCGGTTTTTTTTCTGCTCATATCTGTCGATGCAGATATATGCCGTAACAGTTGGTCAATGTATTTCCCAGTGCAAATGTTGTTTACTGATAATAGTAAATCTCCGGTTTGAACATTTATGGTGGTGTCATTACATGCAGCAATCCAAATGCGGTCGTTGCGTGTTGTAAGAGCAATATTAGCAGAGCGTCTTAAAAAGTATGGGAATGTGTGCGCATTTTGCAGAGAAGCGAAGTATTCAAGAAGAAGCATGCCATATTGCGTACCGTTCTCTGTCTTCCCGACTCTTTCACGAAATACATCATTCAGTGAATCGAGTCGAATACCTTTATGTAGGGCAATTTGTTTGTAGTTCTTGTTCACTGTTTCTGCAATCTCCCTGAAATTTTCCTGCATCTCGTCTTTCGACAGATGGATATCTGTTATATAACAGGCATGTGGCACCCTTAATATTTTATTCCACGTGTCATAGTCGCGACAGTTTCCCTTAATTGCCCGTATACATAATACGATTGTGACAACGGCTCCTGTAAGCATGACGAAATGGAACCATCTTTTAGGTCTCTTTTTGAAGTATAGCGAAACAAGCCAAATGATGATAACGAGGGAAACTAAAATTAAACATACATTTGTGATGAAAGCTGCTAATAGTTCTTGTATATCCATATTAAAATTAGAAAAGTTTTGTGATAGCCACAATTGTTAAGAAAATGAGTGTAAGTATTAGTACCAATAGGCAGTAAAGAATTAAACTGATTGTATTTATAATATTGTCTCCTTTTTCTTTCAGCTTCATCAAAACAAATAATATCACGAATAAATCATCAAGCCATCCTATTGGTGGAATGTCAGGTATTAAATCTATTGGACTAAGTATGTAAATAAGTGCTCCTATAATTAGTAAATAAGAGGACATTTTTGGGGGATAAGTCATACTCATTATAATTATGCTGTTTTTTCAAGTTTTATGATTTACTGTGAGTCAGTCTTTCCCAATTTAAGAAGACTGGCTCACTGGTACATTTTTTAATCAAGACTGTTCATTGCATCACCGATTGCTTCATCCAGTTCATCTTGGGAATCACAATCAAACATCATTTCAATAAGAGTCTTAATGTCATCGTCAGAATACTTACTCATACGCATAAAATTAAAGGGTTAATATTAATTAGATACTTTTGGAATGTTGGCTTCCTCAAGCATCGTATTATGAATTACATATTCAATTAAGTCATTATATTTTAGCTGGCGTTTACCAGCTTGATTTCTAACAAACAATTCAGTACCGTTTAGCAGGATGAGTTGTCCCTTCCATTGAGGTATGTAAATTTTAGAGAAAATCTTGTCGCTTTCTGTTCGATACCAATCTATCTTGACTGTAGATACAAATGCGTGATTCTGCGTTTGTAAATATAGCTGATTGATGAAATCTGATTCAAAATCAGCTCTGGAACTGAAAGGCACTTCGGAGAGCAACTCACCTTCTACACCTTGTATGTCACCTTGATTGTTTATACCTACATAAACAGTACCTTCTTCATGCGAATTGGCAAATGCCACAATTTCAGAAAATATAATACGGTATTGATTCATTCTTTCATTGGTCCTCACTGGATAAGCCGTATGAACAAATGATGATTTGAACTCCACATTCTTTCCTTCTTGTATGGGTAAGATATCGCAAGAGATTAAAGCTAATGCCGAAAGCAGAAATTGCCGTTGTGCCTCTTCTTTTTCATCACGTATTCTTATACTTTCTACCAATACATCAGTGGACAGTGACTCGCACTTTTCTTTGAATAAATCCCATAATTGTTCCAAAGTATATTTAGATTCTTTGAACAATATCGTGTTTTCATACAAGGATTCTCTTGACATGTATTTATTGGCTGTTTTTTTGAACACGCCTTCTTTCCTCTCATATATCTTGCTTGGGTATATTTTATTATTGCCCATATCATAGAGTTGGACATTTGCACCTATGCGCAGATGCTGATTGTTCTCATCCATTAAATCTGCATCGAACTTAACAAAGTCGTCTAAGCACCAGCAGGGCACTACAAAGATTTCTTTGCTGGTTAAATTAGTAAACTCATAATATTGAGTTTGATTATCTTCTGATTTGAAGCAATTTGTAACACATGCTTCGATTTTTCGTTTGATTTGATTCATGATGTGTTAAATTAGTTGAAATTATTACATAAACATACCTAAGAAATAACCTGTAAGAAGAAAGAATAGCATCAACACGAGGATGAAGACAAAACCACTCCGTATGCTGCCAAATGGCTTAGCCAGTAACCAAGTCCACCAGTTTACACCCCATGACCTTGTACCAAATAGAATGAATACGATTCCTGCAATTAGAATACATGCAATAAAAACTAGAATTGTAGATGATAATGAATTAATAATCATGACATTATATTTTTAATTAATTATAGATATTCGTCTGTCAGTAGAAGAATTATCAGATTACGTTCGTAAATCTGACGCAAAGTTATGCTATGCCTTTTTTATAGAAAAGAGACAAATCTTTATATGGTAATGGAAAGATAAAAAGCGGAAAAAAAGCGGAAAAAGCGTTTTTTTTTAATATTCTTTATTCCCAAGTTGTACAATGTATTTTATGTTCTTATTTTTGTGTATAATAATATAGGGCTATGAAAATAACAGTAGGTAAAAACGAGACTTTATGTTTTGATCCTTGGGTGGGAGATCAATATATTAACGGTATAGATCGTAATAAAGTAATGGTAGTTGGAATTCGACATTGGTGTAACCCCAGTGCCCGGAACTGTAGTATTTCCGATCCAAAGAGATGTCTTAACGATCGAGACACAACATGTACTATATGGAATAAAGATCGTTACCAAAAAGATAAAGGTATTGGATGGCAGCATACTGATGATAATACAATGCAAAAATGTCCACTTTATGAAAAATGTAAACCAGAAGTTGATGCTGAAATTGAAAAAAATGGAGATGAAGAAGGAAAATCAGGTTGTATTTTAGGAAATTTCCGTTTCCTTCATTGTGAAACAAAGATTTCAGTAGATGACTATGTCCATGATAGGGGAATAGCACAACGAACTAAAATCTTCGATGATACTATTAAGGCATTGAAGTGTTTATTTCCTAGGCTACTAAACCGAATAAAGAATATTGGAATTACATTATATTTGCCAATTTCATACAGCATTACACTAATGTTCGTGTGAATCTTGCGAAGGAACTAAAAAAGACTCCCAAAAAGGACAAAGAAGCCTTGTTTAGTATCATTAAAACGTACAGTCCAGATTTAATTATAATATTACATGAGGATCAAGGCTGTACTGATAATATACAATCTGATATGAACTCAGTAGCTAAATTGGTAAGTAATAGAATAAAATGGATATGGTCGAAAAACAACAACGAAGATTTATTTAAGAATTTTATGTTCTATGATAACGATGATTTATCTGAGTCATTACATATTTCTTCATGTGCTTTCTCTCTACTTGTGAGAAAAAATTCTAATTGGTGGAATAAGAAAAAAGAACTATTGAGCGACAAACATGAATTTCTTGATGCTTTTATAACTGAATATTTAGAACAGGAAAAAAATTATATGTCCCGTTCTCCAAAGAACTGGAAGAAGAAAATAGAAATATTAACTAGGTTTACAGTTAATGAATATGGTAAGGGTCAATTAGAAGATATAAGAAATAAAATTGTTGAAAAATGTACCATTAAAATACCAGAAGAATATAAAAATGATGAAGGAAATCTGAATCATGATAAATTTAAAGATCTGTATAGAAAAAATCGAGAAATGTATGATGATGAGCTTAAAGATATGAAAATAGTGTATAGTGAATTTATAAGTTCAAAAATACAAATGCTCAACAATAAAGATATAAATGAGTGTTAAAAGTTTGGTAGACAAATTTGCAGTGTGAAAAATAAGCATATTCGTTTTGTATGATATAGAGTCTCAACCGGTTAAGAAATCCCAGTTGAGACTCCTTCATTTATTTCCTCCTCCCCAAGTACTTTGCCAATAGAATCACCATTCCAATTCCCACAGCGGTAATCAGTCCACAGTAGGCAATAGTCTTCCACACCAGTCCGGAGTGCAGAATCTCAGCATTTTCCATTATCATGATGATGAAAAATGAGAAGAAGGCAAGCAGCAGGACAATCAGAATATAGAAGGTAATGGGAGAGATGCAGATGAAGTTCTCTGCCTTGGCAATCCTCTGCTCCGTTTCGGCACATCTGGCATCTATCCTTTGGGCAAACCTTTCAAGAATTGCATCACCGAATTTTTCAGCCTGAGCTATCGTACTCTGTTTGATGCTAAGATTGTATACCTTCAAGAACTTTGTCAGGTCGTTTAAGTCATCAAACACCAGGTCTATGCTCTTATTCAGATTGACTATCCTTTGTGCGTTCTCTTCCAACAGCCGTTTTTCTTCCGCCAGGAAGTCTTTTTCAGGACTCATTGCGGGTACTTGTGCCTCATTCATCTCGGCACTGAAATCAAAATTTTTATTCATAAGTTTATCGTTTTATTCCAGTCCTCGGTTTCTTCCCAAGTATGCGACTGGCTGCACGGGCACATTTGCGGGCCCATAGCAGGTCGTCATCATTCTTGTCTCTCCATGGCAGATCACTCTGTGAACCCCCGCCACCGCTTCCTGTCATTACGGTAGGTCCACCAAGCAATCCTACGAATATGGCTACAGCCATGTCGGTCAGTTCATCAGAGTTGGATGTGCTTCTGTAATCGAAGTCATCATTGAAATGAGTAAGCACCTTATCAGGAATATAGAAGCGGTAATCCTTCCCTTCATGGGTGAGTCTATAAAGGACAGTGTTCGGATGCTCCGTCTCATATTTGGTATAATCAATGGACAAAGATGGCTTAGGCTCTTGTGGCGTTTGCTTCGTTTTATTATTATCCAACGCTGCTGCTTTCTGCTGGCTATGGAGCTTCTGCCAGGTAGAGGGAAGCTTGGAAAACATCAGGTTCCTGCCAACCCCCAACTCAGATGCCTTGTATTTTGTATTCCCTTTGATGAGAGCATATCCATGGATATTTCCTTCTTGGTTCTTACGTTCATGTACTTTATATCCTTTCCTTATCAGGGCATCCTTGTATTCCTCCCATGACCATGAGGACATGGATTTAAGGATGTTCATACAAGCCTGTGTTACCTGAGGTAGGTTGTCCTTCCTGATTTCCTTCGCAGTTGTCCATCCACGTTCCTTTGTCACACGTTCGGCTGCCCATTGGGCACGGAGATGTATGTTATGATCATTGTTGATATGGCCGTCTTCATCCATCCGGCAGACAGCTGCATGGAGGTGCGGGACACCACTTTGGGATTCCATATGAAGCCAGACGGTGTATTTACTGTTTGCCAGATTGGTCTGACCGTGTCGGACTTTCCCGTCCTTGTCTTTGAACACTTGTCTGTCAAACTCCCTGGCGAAATCCAACCAGAGCTTTTGCCAGTCATCAATGGTGAAGTCTTTGGTGTGTTCAGGTGACGGGCTAAGCTCGATTCTGATGGTCGAGTTCTTGATTGGATTGAACTGGGAAAGTGTCAGCTGCATGGAGTTCCAGATACCCATGGCATCGGACTGTGAGGGTAGCAGATTGTCATACACCCAATAGATTTTTTCCGGATGTTTCTTGCTGTTTGATTCACCCGTGATATACCGGATATCGTTTATCCCGTGTGATATTGCTTTAGCTTTGGCTATCATCGTCTTTCTCTTTTTTAGTGTGAGGAATTGTGTTGTGTTCTTTCACTGAATTGAGGAATTCGCAGAGTCTGTCTGCCAGTTGGCCAAGTCTTTTGAGCCAGTCCACCATGAACGGAATGTGGTTGAACATCATAAGCCGTTGGCTTGGAGTCATTCCATGGAGTGCAGACGTGTATCTCACAAGGTCAATCCGGCAGTTGTCAAGATTCTGCAGAAGAGTTGCTTCCTGCTTGGTCAGTCTTGCCTTTGGCTTGTAGTTATATGCCCGTGCAAGTAGGTAGTCGCTGACTGTCATCCCGCACAGCTTGGCCTGAGACTGTATGAATTCTTTTTGCTGAGGGGTGACTTTAGCCCCTATGAATATCGTTCTCTTTTCTTCAGTAGCTTCGGTTTCTGTTGTATTATTATTTTCTGACATATTCAATATTTATAAGATTAAATTAGGTGCGAGCCTGCGAGTGCCGCATCTGCGAAAGGTGTCGAGGTTATACCTCGGCATATCTCGCAACATTACCCACAATTCTGACTGGTCAGACAGTGCGGCAAGCCGCTTTGCGTGTACAATAGGAAATGGTTTCCCGGATAGGAAGATTCAAGCAGAAGCAAGGTCTCTGTCTTTCAGCAAAGAGAAGAGATTCAAGCAGCTTTGCTTTATTCCAAAGTGTACGGCCCGCTATTAAAGTAAAGTTGTCCATTAATAATGGTAGTCGGGCTTGAACTGGTATTCCTTTCCCTCTTTCACAACCATTCTTTTGTTGCTGAGGAAGGTTGCAAGCTTGACCGCTTTGTTGTGCCCGAGCTTTATGCCCTGCAATCCGTAGCCGCTTTTCAGACGTTCCAGATATTCATCGTAACTTTTCGTACCTCCATTGGCAAAAGCCTTTTCAAGTGCTGCACGGTGTACGTTTTCTGGAATCTCCTTGTAGGGGTCGAACGGTTCCTTGACAGGTCTTCCGCTTTTCTTTTCCAGTGGCTGATAGGATTCCAACAGCTCCGGCAATATCTCATCGTTTATCCGGAAAGCGAATGGCTCAAACTCACGGTCGCGGATATGAATAGCTTCAATCACACTCACCGAACGGTCTGTTTTGTCCACTTCCACCTGCATAACGGTTTCAGCCTTGTTGTTGAGTTCCGTGCCGATGTGTCCGCGGGCATTCTCATCATTCTTGTTCTGATGCAGGATGGTATGGATGTGAATCTTATATTCATCCGTCCATTGCATGAATTTTGAAATGATACAGGTTGCTTCACTGGGTGAATTGATGTCGTAGAGGTAGTCACGGATGCCATCTATAATCACCAGTCCCAGGTTAGGGGTAGAAGCAATAGCCTGTTCAGTGATTGTCAGACGCATTGGCGGTGTGTACTTCCGCAGTGCCATCATTATCAGGTTTTCCGGTTCCTTTTCTTCCGGCAATCCTGCCAGACTGAGGATTCTCTTCAATACCTTCTGACAGTGGTGGCGTCCCTGTTCCGTATCGATGTACAGCACAGTCTTTTTATCATCCGGGAACGAAGCACAGTATTTCAGAACGGTGCCATTCTTCAATGCAGCTGCCGCGATAGCTGTCACATTAAAGGTCTTCTTACTCTTCGCCTTTCCGATGGAAGCACTGAAGTTGCCCAAGGTTCCGACTACGGCATCATCTACCATAAGTACAACAGGAGATTGCTCGTAAGTACTGGTAACACTTACTCTGCATTCTTCCATGCAGGCTGCCACGTCTTCTTGATTGGGTATGATAACAGGTTCGTTCATAGCAGTTCTCCCTTTTGAATACGTTCAACATCTGACAGCTTGTAACGAACTTTACTACCGACTTTATTAGCTACAAGATAACCCTCTTTATTCCAACGCCATAGTGTGGAGCGATCAACATTCAGTCTTTTGGATGTTTCTTCAGCAGTCAGAAATATTTCGGGCTTGTTCTCCCTTTGGCTAAGCAATTTATCAATGACATTTTGGATGACAGATTCCAAGTCATCTTTTGATACAAGCATGAGTGTTTGTGAACTTTGGCAATTAAAATTTTCCATATTATTTGTAGGCAGGTTTTTTTGCAGCCATCATTGGTGATACGTTCACCACTGCACCTGCTATGGTCTCCACTTGTTACATGATGGAGTAACAGCTTCGACAAGGGCAAAAGTATATGAATAAAATAAGAATGAAAACACCTAAAATATAGCTTAACTAATTGCTGTTTAGTATGTTATGTGTAAATCTGCCAGTCGTAAATTAATTGATTGTTCAGAGGTTTATTCAGTCTCTTTTTGAGGGTGTAAGCAAATTACTGACCACTTCTTTTCTTTGTTAAGTCGTGTGTATTTGAGGAATATAAAGATGACATGATAATTTCATGCCAGTTCATTGTTCAGATGACTTAATTGGGGATGCCAGAACTTTGCCAGGAGGTGGGTAATGAGGTGTACAGATAAAAAAGAAAATGGATTAACAATCTTTAGTATTAGAATGTTAATCCATTTGTATTTTCAATGCAACAGATTCTATTCAGATGCAGTTCATGATGATGCTGACCATCATTTCTTTTTCCTCAATTCTTGATTCGGCAATCATAATTGTAAGTGCAACGAGTGTATAATCAGCAATTCTCTTGTTACTGTTTTCATCGTAGAGAATACCATTCTTATCAAGGAAATAAAGAAAAATTGTAGCGGCGATACGCTTATTCCCGTCACTGAAACTGTGATTCTTAGTCACGAAGTATAGAAGGTTTGCAGCTTTCTCTTCAAGGGTAGGGTATACATCCTCTCCTCCAAAGCTCTGATATATATTCCCAATGCTGCCTTTGAAAGAATCGTCTTTCTCATGGCCGAATAAGTCTGAGTCGGCGCCGAAACGCATCTGGTTTATCAGATTGCGGCACTCCTCGTAGCTTAAAACGTAAGTAGCCTTACTTCCCTCAGGGCGTTTCATACATTGATGGTCGTAATCATCGAGTAGGGAAAGGGCAGTATTATAGTTTTCAATCACGCTGAGTACCTGTTTAGCATCCAATTCGTTCTGGGTACGCTTCATAATTCGTATCACCTCACCCAGTTGTTGCAATCGTTGGTCGTTGATGGCGTAGCCTTTGATAAGGTATTGTTTTAATATAGAAGTTGCCCAAATTCTGAATTGAGTAGCGTTTTTTGAGTTTACCCTATAACCGACAGAGATAATCATGTCCAAATTATAATAAGGTATGGTTCTTCTAACTGTTCTTCCTCCCTCTTCTTGAACTTGTGCATTTTTTGCACAGGTTGCGTCTTCGCTTAATTCTGCCGATTTATAGATGTTCCGAATGTGTCTGACAATTACAGTTCTGTCTACTCCAAACAGATTAGACATTTGTGATTGCGTGAGCCACACTGTATCTTTTTCCAGTTTTACATTTAACTGTATATTACCATCTTCACTTTTGTAGAAGACTAAAGAACCTTGTTTATCTGTAGCCATATTATTGTTCATTGTTTACTTATCCTATTACATTTAGTTTCTTGTCTACTTTATATAATGGTTGCTCATAAGCTGCACACATCAGAATGAAGCGGTCTTTCAGCGATAGGGATGAGTAGTGCTTCACTGCACTACTTCCCTCTTTGTGATGACCGGAAACATACATGTTCACTTGAACTTTAGTAAGCATATCCAGATGCGTTTTGCGACACAATTTACTGCTCCCCATTGTGTAAAGCGGTTTGTAGATGTTGTTTGAACTATCTTTATCGAATATCTTCACTTCTCTATCTATCTTGCAGTATTCAAGCAACTTCCTGATCTTTACGTTATATCCGCTTTTCCCTGTGACATACTTTAATATGGGAAACTTGAACTCCCATTTCCTGATAATGTCTAAGGCATATTTCATGATAGGAATTTCAATTTCTTCTTTATGCTCATTATTTCTCATTGTTTTCTGGGGAAGATGATGAATATATGGAATACCATCTATATTAACAGCTATTTTATCCATATTCAGTGATTTGAAGTCTTCTATACGGCTACCAAAGGCACATTGGAGAAGAAATACATCTTTTGTTTCCTGTAAGGTCTCTGGAACTTCTGTGTTCATCACCGTCAGAAATTCTTCCTGTAATAAATAGATGGGTTGGTCATAACTCTCTTTCATGACTACTTTCCTCCTGTTCCGTCCGAGTTTCCGGAATGGCGAAACATCTATTTCATCACGGTCTTCCAGTTCTGTATAGAAAGCTTGAAGCATTCTTAATTTAATGGCAACAGTGTTTTGTGCACGTTCTTTTGATGGAATGCAACGTACCTTGATTTCCTCATAAAGAGATGGATATTTGCTGACGTACTTATATTCTTCAAACAGAAACAGTCTAAGCTCCATTAAATCGTCTGCCGAGAAATTCTTGGGAAGGGTATTTAATTGATGATGAATTGTCAGATACCTTTTCAGTTCATTATATAATCCCTTATATTGCAGTACCCTCTTTTCAGCAAATGTACCATCTCTATATCCTTCTCTAATGAACCTGTCATACCTTTCCAATAGTGTCTTTTCTTTTGTCACAGCAATATAGTCTTCTGGATGAAGATGTTTGGTGATAGTTTCCTCAAAGAGTTTTGCTGTGATGAGGTTTTTATCCATTTTATTACATAGTTCGATGTATGCACCTTCTATGGCATCCATTTCACGATCTATCTGTGTTTTCAGTTCGTGGTTGTAGATTGAGACTTTAGGACGGAGATTACCATCATCCTCAAATTTGGCCAGGTCTTTAAGATCTGCTTTTATTTCACTTTTATGATAGAGGTCGACATCACGACCATCTCTTAGACGGAATCTTAATTTGATTAGTCCTTCCGATTTGGTGGTTCTTCTGAATATAGTTAGTCCTTTCATTAGTATTGCCATTATGATGTGGTGCAAATATACGAATTTTGCACCACTGAATTGCATTTTTGCACCATTTATTTGCAATACTTTACAATATATCCAAGTGCTTTAGTGCTGATTATTAGCGTATTATATTTTATTGGTGTTTTATATGGGTTTAATTCTTTCCTCCCGCTTCGAGTACAGATGTGAAAACGCCTCTTGATGGTAAAAATCGAGAGGCGTTTCTTTTTTTATGCGGCGTTGATTAACGGCGTTGATTAGCGGTTAGTGGTTAGCGGTTAGCATCCGGCCGGAAGAATACTCACCGCTCACCGCTCACCGCTGTTTACAAGCAGCTGGTGATGCCCAGCGTAGTTCCAATGGCGGTCAGGATGGTGACCAGCGTCTGGATGATGGTT
>ENA-UONW01000895-UONW01000895.1-human-gut-metagenome-genome-assembly--contig:-CS52-NODE-895-length-40972-cov-6.408094_pt1 | contig 40972 bp, 34 predicted proteins | sample MGYA00242463_ERZ724010 | MGnify/ENA metagenome assembly ERZ724010 | reverse complement strand
CCCCGTGACTCAGTAGGGAATCCTCGTCCTTCAGGGCGAGGAGGAAGTCAATCGGTTATTTGCGTTAAAAAGAAAATGAGTTTGTCGTTTGCCTCAAAGACCTTTTCCCCGTGCTGAATCTAAAGCATCCACTCTATGCAGACTGACACGCGTCAGGACTTCTTAGTTAAATATTCCCTCTTTGAGGGTTTGATTCTTGCAAGGGCTACAATCCCTTGTCACGTAGTTTTAAGTGCCTATCATGGAAGATAGGAAGGAGTCAAATATTATGGCATTACCGCTGCGGATTAAATTCAGAGATTGGGACTTTTGGACACCGCTTCTTTTGGGCGATGTGAAAAGCGAAAAACTCGATATCAAGGCCGCGCGTGTGGCCTCCCTTATTGACAATGTTGCCGATGACCCCGAGTGCGATGCCGCCGAGATGAGTTTTTCGCGCTATAACCTACGCGTCGATCAAGGAAAGGCCGAGGGAATCGTTGCCGTGCCGTTTTTCATCATGCGCGGATTTCGCACGCGCAACATCGTTACGACCGACGAGAGTCCGTTAGAGAGTCTTTCGGACTTGGCCGGAAAACGCATCGGTCTTTCGGGTTGGCAGGATTCAGGCAACACCTGGACGCGGGCACTCTTGCGCCGCATCGGTGTCGATTGCGATGCAATTGACTGGGTTCTTTCGCGTTGCACGGAAAAAGATCCCGTGGAACCGAATCGCGGGAGGGCATTCTGGAACGGAACGACCGTTGTGCATGAGCCGGAAGAAAAGCCGCTTGTCGAGCTACTTCATGAAGGGAAAATCGATGCGATGTTCCAGGCCTTTATGCCCTACGGGTACTGCTCGGGAGACTTGGGTTTGAGACCGGTTGTCCGCGACTTTAAAGCCGATGAAATCAACTACTACAACGCCGTCGGCTACGTGCCGGGAATTCATATTTTGGCCCTCAAAGAAGCCTATGTGCGTGCCAATCCCTGGGCGGTTCGGGAGCTTTGTGTGACGCTTGATGCCTCAAGGAAGCTTTGGCGTGAAAAGCGCCGTCGCTATGCGGAAACAACACCCTGGATCTTGCAGGATTTAATCGATGAAGGGCAACGCCTTGCTCCCGATTACGATGCCTGGGATCTGGAGAGTAACCGCACGATGATTGATGACTTCGGACGGGAAGCCTACGAGCAGCACTTAACGGTGCATCGCAATACGGCCGACATCCTTTTTCCGGAGCGCTTTTAAATGAATAACTCCGTTTTACGTGTCGCACTCGGGCAGTTTTTCGTGCAGCCCGAAAGCGGCACGAATCTTACGATTGTCAGTGAGTTGATTGACCGAGCCGATCAGGGCGGTGCCGGGTTGCTTCTTCTTCCCGAAGGCATCATTGCCCGAAAGCCCGGGGATAACACTTGGCCCGTGACGCATCGCGAACCGCTCGACGGCCCCTTTGTGTCCGGTCTATTGAAGGCATCCGTCGGGAAAACCGTCACGGTCGTGTGCACTGCGCAGATTGCCTTGCCGAACGAAAAACGGTACGCCAACGATCTTCTGGTGGTCCGGGACGGCAAGATTCTCCTTTGCTACCGGAAACTCCATTTGTACGATGCCTTCAACGCCCGGGAAAGCGACAATGCCGTTGCCGGCAATGCCGTTCCGGCTCTTGTGGATATCGGACCTTTCCGGTGCGGCTTTATGACGTGCTACGACATTCGGTTCCCGGAACTGGCGCGCTCACTGGCTCTTTCCGGGGCAACGCTTCTTGTGGTTCCGGCGGCTTGGGTGCGCGGTCCCTTAAAGGAAATGCATTGGGACATCAATATTCGCGCGCGTGCCCTGGAAAACACCTGTTATCTTGCGGCGGTCAGCGAATGCGGTCCCGTGAACGTGGGTCAATCGAAAATCGCCGATCCGTACGGCGTTGTCGTTGCTCAATGCGGCACGGCAAATCAATTGCTTTTTGCCGATATCGACGCGAAGACCGTTGAGGCTTGCCGAGGGAGTCTTCCGGTTTTAAAAAATCGCCGTTTTGCGGCACCGCACTTAAAAGTGCTCGGTGAAAACTAAGTTCTTTTGTCTTGTCAGGAATATCAACATGAAAATCTTTCGTAATAAAACCCTTTTAACCTTTGTCGGTGTCTGCTTTGCGGCGATGAGTGCGACGGCTATGGATTTGCCGAGTGAGGCCATTGAGGTTCAGCCTTTTGACAAGGAGCTGGCCTCGCAAGTGCCCGAGGCGATTCGCACCTCCGGGCGCATTCGCAATGCCGTCACCGGATCGTTCTCTCCGTATTCGATTACGCTACCTGACAGAAGCATTGTCGGTGCGGCAACCGATCTTTCGACGGCAATCGGTCAGATGTTGGGTCTTAAGATTGAGTACATTAAGAACCCGTCTTTTTCCGGAACGCTCATGGGCATTAAGGCCGGACGGTACGATGCGAACTTGGAGCCTTCCGGTGACTACCCTGATCGCGAAAAGCTCTACGACTTTGTCGATTATGCTCGTGAATATGTGATTTTTGCCGTCAAGGCCGGAAATCCCAAGAAGGTCAATGACATTGCCGATACCTGCGGCCTTAAGGTCTCGGTGATGGCAGGCGGCAGTGCCGAGCGCGTCATCAAGACCCAGTCCGAGCGGTGCGTGAAAGAAGGCAAAGCTCCCGTGGAGGTGCTTGCCTTTGAGGGACAGGCCGCGCCTGCCATGGCGCTTTCTTCAGGTCGGGCCGATGCGTTCTTTTCGAGTCAAGCGCCCTTAAGTTACTTTGTCAAACAGAGTAACGGACGTCTGGAATTGGCGGCTGTCGGAAAGAGTAACGGCTTCGGAACGATTTACCAAGGAGCCACCGTTAATAAGGGCAGCCCCATGGGCCCTGTGCTTTTAAAGTGCTATCAAAAGCTTTTTGCTAACGGCACGTATGAGAAAATCATGCGCAAATGGGGTCTGGAAAATAATCTTCTGAGTGAGCCGGGAATCAACCTGGGCGGCAAAGCCAAGAAATAAGCGTAGGCTTTAGCTTTCCTAAAGCGGGTTCTTGCAACGCTTTTGTAAGAGCCCGGGTGTATTTGTTGACTCACAAAAATTCGCGTAAAACAATAAAAAAGGAACGCTTCTTATGACTGACTGTACTGACGTCGGCATCGATGTACGACAGGCCGTCAAGCTCGGTCATCCCGTTCGGCAAGTTGTCATCGGCATGATTGCTCTTTTGCTTGCCGCCATTGTGTGGCTCTGTGTCATCAATCCGAACTTCGGTTGGTCGACGGTCGGGCACTATCTGTTTAACCCGAACATTATGACGGGCATCCGGATGACCATCGTTTTGACAATTGTCGCAATGGTCATCGGGACAGTCCTGGGTCTTGTGTGTGCTCTCGGGAAGATGTGCGGTGTTCCCTTTTTTATGCGTCTGACGGATTTGTATCTATGGTTTTTCCGCAGCACGCCGCTTTTGGTGCAACTGCTGTTTTGGTACAACCTCGCGGCGCTTTTCCCGGTTTTGGGGATTCCGGGCATTTACACGGTTTCGACAAATTCGGTGATAACGCCCTTGACGGCGGCCGTTGTGGGCCTGTCGCTTAACGAAGGGGCGTATATGGGTGAGATTATTCGAGCCGGTCTTGAATCGGTCGATGCTGCACAAAGAGAAACGGCGCAGGCCTTCGGCATGAGCCGCTCGCAGATTCTTTTCCGCGTGATGCTCCCGCAGGCCATGCGTGCGATTGTTCCGCCGACGGGCAATCAAGTGATTTCTATGGTCAAGGCCACGGCCATGGTCAGCGTCATCGCGATGGACGACCTTTTGTACTCCGTGCAGACGATCTACAACCAAACGTTCGAGATTATTCCGCTTCTGATGGTGGCGGTGATTTGGTACCTCGTGATGACATCGGTTTTAACGGTGATACAGGCGAGAATCGAGCAGTACTACAGGCGCTCCGATCGTAACGACATCGGTGCGGCAAGCGGCGCTTCCGGTCTTTAGGAGACACACGCAATGGATATTCAAACCGAAGTGAAAGCCGTCACCGAGGCTGATGCTACGCCACCGGACGTTGTTGTTTTAGCGCGTAATGTGTGTAAGTCCTTTAACGGGAATCCGGTCCTAAAGGGGATTAACCTTGAAGTACACCGCGGAAAGGTTGTTGCCATTATAGGTCCGTCCGGCTCGGGCAAGTCCACGTTCCTGCGGTGCATTAATCACTTGGAAACGATGGATTCGGGTTCGATTACCGTTGACGGTGTGCAAATCGGCTACGTTCGCAAAGGGGGAAAACTCACGGAAGCCTCGTATGCGGAAACGGCGCGACAACGGCACCGTATCGGCATGGTTTTCCAAAGTTTTAATCTTTTTCCGCACATGACGGTCTTGGAAAACGTTATGGAAGTTCCGGTTCGGGTTCACAAAGAAGATCCGGAGACTGTGCGCGATCGAGCATTAAAGCTTCTTGCTAAAGTGGGGCTTGCGGATAAAGCCGACGAATACCCGCGGCGACTTTCAGGCGGGCAGCAACAGCGCGTTTCGATTGCCCGGGCGCTTTGCATTTCACCCGATTTACTGCTTTTTGATGAACCGACATCGGCACTGGACCCGGAACTTGTGGGCGATGTTCTTGCCACGATTCGCGATTTGGCAGACGGCGGATACACGATGATTATCGTCACACACGAAATCCCGTTTTCTCGGGACGTGGCCGACTGGGTTGTCTTTATGGACGACGGCATTGTGGTCGAAGAGGGAAAGCCCGAAGATATCCTTGTTCAACCCAAACAAAAGCGCACACAGGACTTTTTAAAGCGGTACTTGGCGCAAACGCAGGCAAAAGCCTCGTAGGGTGACGTCAGCGCAATGGTTTTGAGTGGTTGCCATCGGCGGCAAGGCTTTCTGTTGCGTTTTCCGTGGTACGACAGTCGATTGGCGGAAAAATCCCGGTCAAACCGATAAGTCAAAACGTGACGCGAGTACAATTTCGGGCAACGAAAAACAGGGTTGCCGTTTTCTTTTCTCGCCGTGAGAAAAGTTTCTCCGGGCGCCGCTTAAGAATCAAAATCAATTATGTTGAACAAGGGCAAAAGCATCCCGGTTTTAAAGGAGAATTTCACGACGCCAAGTTGTGAAAATTCTCGAATTTTGCCCCCCCCCATCGGTGAAATCAACCCAATAAAGACACGGGCCTCCGAAAGGTACAGTTCTTCGGTTTTAAGAGAACGTTTTTCCGAATTTCTTCGTTACGGCGTTGTCGGCATCGCGAACACCGCCGTTCATGCCGTCGTTTTCTTTTCTCTCGTTACGTTTTTCACGCTTTCCCAAGCCTGGGGAAATAGCATCGCCTTTGTCGTAGCAATCACGGTGAGTTTTTTCCTTAACGCGCACTTTACATTCCGTCAAAGACCGACAGTGTCAAAGTTCGTTCGAATGACGGCTGTAATGGCACTTTTAAGTTACGCATCTGGGCGCGTGGGCGACGTTCTTTCTTTGAATCCTGTTGTGACCTTCCTTCTTTGGTGTGCCGTGAGCTATGTCGCGGGATTTCTTCTGACTCGATATTTTGTTTTCCGCCCATGAAAAAACAACTTCTTTCTTTGGTGGTTCCGGTTTTTAACGAAGAGGCAACGGTCAATATTTTTTATGAGACCGTTCGGCGGGAACTCGTGTTGGACGAATACGACATTGAAATTGTTTTCGTCAATGACGGAAGTCGCGATAGGACCGAAGAGCTGATTGTGACATTGGCAAAGAAAGACCCGCTTGTCAAATCGTTCTCCTTTACACGAAACTTTGGGAAAGAACCGGCGCTTTTTTGCGGACTCGAACATGCCGCAGGTGATGCCGTCATCCCGATTGACGTTGACTTACAAGATCCCGTGAGTGTTATTCCGAAATTGGTGGCCAAGTGGGAAGAAGGTTTCGACGTCGTTTTGGCTAAGCGCGCAGATCGTTCATCGGACACGTGGCTCAAACGCAAAACAGCTGAATGGTTCTATCGGTTGCATAACGCAATCAGCACGAACCACATAGAGCCGAATGTCGGGGATTTTCGACTTCTTTCCCGTCAAAGTGTTGAGGTTATCACGTCGCTTCCGGAACGTAATCTTTTCATGAAAGGCATTTTGAGCTGGGGCGGCGGCAAGACGGCTATCGTCGAATATGTGCGAGAAAAGCGTGTTGCTGGAACAAGTAAGTTCAACGGCTGGAAACTGTGGAATTTAGCTCTGGAAGGTATTACGTCGTTCTCAACGTTTCCGCTTCGTATCTGGACGTATGTGGGAGGGTTGATTTCGTTTGTCGCCTTCTTTTACATCCTCGTCATCATTGCGCAGAAGATTTTCTTCGGGAACCCGGTCGAAGGCTACCCGTCGCTTTTGTGCATCATCCTCTTTTTAGGGGGCGTGCAGTTAATCGGCATCGGTGTCTTAGGCGAATACATCGGTCGAATTTACATGGAAACTAAGCATCGTCCGCGCTATATCCTTAAGGATTTAGAAAAATGAATTTTCGAGAGACCTTTTCCGAATCGAGTAGAGCTTTTCTTGCGGTTTTTGCTGTTTTCTGCGCATTTTATGTCATTGAGTATTTGACGCCGTTTCACTCCGACGATTTTTCTTACGCCCAAATGGGGCTCAGTTTTGCAAAGCATTGGAGTCACTACATGGGATGGTCTGGACGACTGGTCGCGGACTATTCCAGCTCGTTCCTTTTGATGATTTCGAGCCATGCTGTCATTTCGGCTTTCGTCGCTTTCTTTGCCACGGCAACCTGCGTCCTTGTCACGGCGATTCCATCGAAACTGATTAAAACACGGTTTACCGCTTCAAAATTCTTAATCATTGCGTTTCTCTTTTGGACGAGCAATCCGGACATCGGTCAGACGGTCTTTTGGGTAGTCGGCGCTTGCAATTATTTGGTGACGAGTTTTTTCATTGCTCTTTTTTTGTTTTTATTTCTATCTTTTCGAGAACGCGATTCCGTTTCCGTGCGTATCGGGGTTTTCTTGTCGGCGCTCGTTGCCGGGTGTACGAATGAAAACTCTTCGTTGGCGCTCCTTTATACCTTTGTGGTTATGTGCTTCTTAATGAACTGGCTCAAGATTCCGTTCAATAAAAAGAACGCATTTTTGTACGGCATCGGCTTGACAATCGGAATGCTCATTTTGTTGTTGGCCCCCGGTAATTTCGCTCGCGCCAATCACCCGGCATTCCGCTGGTTTAAAGAAACCGGACTTTTCGGAAAAATCTACACGCAAATCCGGCGAATGGGGCATCTTTTTTACTTTCTACCTGGGTATCTTCTCGTTGGATTTGCGTATCGCCAACTGCTCTTAACGTTTGGAAAAGGGGAGAATAAAGAACGCTTGATATGGTCGCTTCTTTTCTGTACGTCAAGTTGCGCGGCGTTTGCTGTGATGGTCGGAAGTCCCTCGATGCCAGGTCGTGCATACAGCGGTATTTTCCTTTTCCTACTGATTTCCGTCGCTTTCGTTCTCGATATTGTTTGGGAAGTCGGAAAACTCAAACTCGCAACTCAGATTGTTGAGCTTGGTGTCATTGTGTTTGCTGTGATTTCCTGGACGTTCACGTACGTATCGTACGGAATTACTAAAACACAGGAAGCGATTCGTAACGACCACATCAACTACGAAAAGTTGCTTCACGGAACAGGTGCTCGTCCGGTCATTCCGAACTATTACTTCGTTCGTGTTTTACGCAAGACCGACATGTTCGACCAATTTCACAGTGGCGCGATGGGTTCGTACTTCGGAGTCTCTGATGTTCTGCTTCAGGAAGGAGTGGACTTTGATTACTCGATTTTGAGAACCGGAAAGACGATTCCTGTTGTTTTATCAGAATTGCCTGCGACCAAGATCTATATCCGCTATCCCTCTTGGAAGACTAAAGGAAATGGGACGGTGCTTTTAGAAACAACAGCCGACATTCGCGGCAAGAAGATTTATCTTGTCTACTATCCGCCGCGAGCGAGGGAACCGGCGCAAATTGCTCTGAGTTCGGAAATTCTTTTCCTTTCAGGAAAGTATTACGGCGGAGCAACCCTCAAGGATTTGCCACGTCTTACGAATGTCCGAGTCCTCGTGAAATAAGGAGCAGTTTTTTACCCAGTAAGCCTTGTAATGTATTGATATAAAATGAAATCCTCCATCCTCCCTCCCCCTGTTTTTATTGAGGCTTAAAGAGAGCTTGTTCAATCCGATTTCGCGGTCCTTAACTATGCGGTTAGCCGTCCGGATTTGATTCGTGTGGCCTCGGCACTTTTTGTGATTCTGATTCTAGTTTCCTGTCAGGGGTTTTATTCGTTTTCCGATTAGAGTCATCGAATATTCACTGGGTAAATCAGCTTTCTCCTTTGGTTTATGTACGCCTTAGTCGGCCTGTACTTGGCGGTGCCGTTTTTTCAGGCGCTCTTTACAACGGAGGACGGCAGGAAGATTGCTCTGTACTACGTTGTCCTTTGGCTTTGCTGTGCTGTTTTCTACGCTTATGCGAAATGCTATTTCGGCATTTCGCTTTATCCCTTCGAGCAGTCTAACCTCCACTACTTTTTCAGATTCATAGGGCTTTTCTTCACGGGCCTTCTGTTTCGCTATGTTCGTGTGTCGCTCCCTTGGCGCTGTTTTGGGGCGCTTGTTTGTGTGTTGGCAAGGGTTTGATTTATCGTTTCACGAAAAGTTGGTCGCTTTCTTTGGGGAAACTCAAAAAACTCTTTTTTGAGAGTCTCTCTCCTCTTGTTTTGTAAGCCGTATCCTTTTTCCTTGCCTTAAAATCATGTCATTTTTGCTTAACCTTTTCGGAAAGGCCTCGGTTCGGTGCCTGCACCTTCGATAGCAAAGAAGTATTTGCACTTGTTCTTGCCCAAACCCGCACGTTGCCTGCGACCGAATTCTGCTAGGATGACGAGCATCATTCGGGAATCTTTTCCTTATCGTCGGAATCACAGGCATGCTTCGAGACCGTATTGACGTACTCATCCGAATTGCGTTCGGTGCGATTATTCTTTTAGGGTGCTTCATGGTGCTCCAGCCGTTTTTAACGGCAATTCTTTTTTCGGCTGTCCTTACAGTGGTTTCCTGGCCATTTTACATGCGGGCAAGAAGTAGTTTTGTCGGGCACAAAACGCTTTCGGCAAGTCTGATGATCGGCATCATGATTATCACGATTCTCATCCCGATTTACATCCTTTGCGCCGTTCTGGCGCAGCAAATTCCGGTTGTCATTCGTTGGGTGAGAAACTGGATTGTCTCGGGCATGCCCATTCCCGATTGGCTGGCCTCACTGCCGTACGTGGGCGAAAGCCTGATGCACCTACATTCCGAAGGTTTTATCAGTGCCGAAACCGTGAACTCGGTTTTCCAGACAGCTGTCGATCCCGTGACGTCCTGGCTTGTTTCCGTCTCTCTCGGTGTCGGAAACGGTCTCTTGCAGATTTTGCTTGTCGCATTTATTTCCTTTTTCTTTTACCGAGACGGTGAGTTCTTAGCGGTCAACATCAAACGCATGCTCGATAAGGTTTCCGGGGGGCTTGCCGACGAATTCAGCTCGATTCTCCTGAATACCACGCGCTCGGTTGTTTTCGGCGTTATCGGTACGGCAATCGGGCAGGGTCTAGTGGCGGCAATCGGCTTTATCATCGTCGATGCGCCGGGTATCGTCCTACTTTCCTTTGCCGTGTGCGTCTTGTCGCTTGTTCCCATGGGGCCGCCCTTAGTGTGGTTTCCCGTCGCACTTTGGCTTTTTGCAACGGGTTCGCCCGGACTGGCCATTTTCCTATGCCTGTGGGGGGTACTGGCCGTTTCCTCGGTCGACAATTTCTTAAAGCCCTTGCTCATTAGTCGCGGAACGAGTCTGCCGCTCGCGCTCGTGTTTTTGGGTGTCTTCGGCGGCTTGCTTTCCTTCGGTTTCTTGGGGCTTGTGCTCGGGCCTGTGTTCCTGGCGGCCAGTATCGCCATGTGCCAAGCGTGGCTCAGACCCGTGGCGCGGCGCGTCCGAAAGTCTCCCAAGGACACAGCCTCGAGTGCTCCGAATCCTTAACGGGGCCCGTAAAGAGCGGGCACCTATTCGATTCGGGAAAACCCCGGACATCGGTACAATGTGATAGCCGATCGGAGGGACTGTCTATGAAACGGATTTTGATCACAAATGACGACGGAGCGATGGCTCCCGGGCTCAGCCGTTTACTTAAGGTGCTTTGCCCGTTAGCCCGTGTGACTGTTGTCGCTCCTGCGCATAACCAAAGTGCGGCGTCTTCGGCCCTTACGCTCGATCGAGCGCTTTGCGTGTCACGGGAAGGGACGGACTTTTACACGGTTGATGGAACCCCGGCCGACTGCGTCCATGTGGCACTTACAGGCCTTTTGGCGGAAAAGCCCGACCTGATCGTTGCCGGAATTAATCGCGGAAAAAACCTCGGGGAGGATATCGTGTACTCCGGTACCCTCGGTGCGGCAAGGGCAGGGTATTTATTCGGTGTTCCCTCTCTGGCCGTCAGTCTTGTCTCCGATGCGTGGGATAACCTTCCGACAGCCGCCTTTGTGAGCGAGCGCTTGGTATTTGCGCTCCTTCATGTGCCGGCGCTTCCCGTTGTACTATTTAACGTCAATGTCCCGGATGTCCCTATCCAAGAACTCCGCGGCATTAAAGAAACGCGTCCGGGCTTGCGAGATATTCCGAGCAGAGCTGCCGTACAACCGACCGTGGACGGAAAGCTTCTTATTCACCTCGGGCCCCAAGGGCAGCCCGTCGATTGTCGAGCCGGGACCGACTTCGAAGCGATTGCATCGGGCTATGTTTCCGTTTCACCCCTTAAAATGAGCCCCGTCAATGCAGACATCGGGATAGACTTTTCCGCCCTGATGAGTAGGAGTAAAGAGAAGTGAAATCGACATTTTGGATTGCGGCCTCGTGTGCCGCTTTGATTCTTTCGGGATGTTCATCCGTTAAAACCCCGGCACCGATCGAAGATCGCACCGGGACGTACGATGCGGCCTCAAAAGCCGCTCGCGTTCATGCCGAATCCATTCCTGTGGATTCTTCCGGTGTCGTTGAAGTGGCTCCGAGGCACCTGGCAACGGATACAACGCCCGTCGATAGCGGTCGCGTGCACGTCGTCAGTGCCGGTGACACCTTGTATAACATCGGAGTGCGCTACGGCGTCAATCCTCGGGAGCTTCAAAAGTTAAACGACATTACCGATCCGACAACGCTTTCAATCGGGCAGGAACTGCGCATCCCGGGAGGCACTCAAAATCAATCCGAGGAGGCCGCTCCTTCTGCATCAGGCGAGTCGGGCGTAACAGCATCGCCGACCGACTCGGCGCCTCTTGTTCAAGAGGCCGTTCGTCCGGCGACGGCCGAAGAAGTGGCCCGTAAAAAAATTGCCGAGCAGGAAGCCATCCGCAAAGCCGCAGCACAAGGCGACATGCACTTTATCTGGCCGGCTAAGGGCGACGTCATTTCCACCTTTAAAGAAAACAAGATGGGAATTGATATCGCAGGGACCCTCGGTGACCCCGTCTACGTGGTCTTAGACGGTACGGTGCAGTACGTAGGTTCCAATGCTCCGGGATACGGAAAGTTTCTCATCGTGCGGCACAACATTCGGCTCCCCGGCAAAGGCAACACGCCGCTTATTACCGTCTACGGCAACACCTCCAAGATTTTGGTGCGTGTCAACGAGCGTGTGCGCGCCGGTCAGCAAATTGCCGAAATGGGCAAAACCGATGCCGACCGCGTCAAACTGCGTTTTGAAGTGCGTCAAGGCAAACCCCTTGACCCGATTCCGTATTTAAGTGAATAAGCGGCCTTAAGTGACGTTTTATGGCAAGAACTCCTAAAGAGCGGTTTACGGCCTCTTTGACCGTCGAACGGTTAGATAACGAGGGGCGCGGCGTCGGACATCGTGATGGGAAAGTGGTTTTCGTCGAAGGGGCTCTTCCCGGCGAAGTCGTGACTTACGAGCGGTTGCGCAACAAGCCGTCTTTTGAAGTCGGCCGTGTTCTTGAGATTTCCCGTGAGTCTTTCATGCGCTCTGTCCCGAAGTGCCCGAATTTCGGGATGGGACCGGGCTCGTGCGGGGGATGTGCCGTGCAGCACATCGATCATGCAGCGCAGGTGGCCTTCAAAGAGCGAGTACTCCTTGATGCCCTTTGGCACATCGGGAAGGTAAAGCCCGAAAATCTTCTAGCGCCCATCGAGGGCCCGAGTTGGGGCTATCGGCACCGTGCGCGCCTGACGGTTCGGTATGTGGAAAAAAAAGGCGGAGTTTTAGTCGGTTTTCATGAAAAGCATTCCAGTTTTGTTGCCGACATGCACGTTTGCCCGATTTTGCCGACAAACGTTTCCGGGATGCTTCCTGCTCTGCGCGAATTAGTTGCGTCGCTTTCGCGACCGGACCGCACGCCGCAAATTGAACTAGCCGTAGCTCAGGACGGGCGAACCGCCTTGGTTTTCCGACATTTGGAACCCTTGACGGACGAGGACTTATTAAAACTTAAGGCTGCCTCTGAGGTTCTTCACTTTGATCTTTGGTTGCAGCCGAAGGGACCTGACTCAGCGTACCCCGTGATTCCCGAAAACCGCGAGGCCCTAAAACTTACCCATCGCGAGTTCGGTGTTCAAATCGCCTTTACGCCGACGGACTTTACGCAAGTCAATCCTGCGATGAACGAAGCCATGGTCTCGCGAGCCGTACGGCTTTTGGCTCCGATGCCCGAGAGTCGGGTTGCGGATTTTTTCTGCGGCCTCGGGAACTTTACCTTAGCCCTCGCGCGCCGCTCAGGACGTGTTGTCGGATTGGAAGGAAGCGAAGCCCTCGTGGCACGCGCCCGTGCCGGAGCTAAGGAAAATGCTTTGTCGGAAAAGACAACGTTCATCGCGCGCAATCTATTTACATGGGCGCTTTCCGATTGGAACGAGCTCAATGACGCGTTCGGTCCGATCGACCGTGTTTTAATTGATCCGCCGCGGGAAGGTGCCGAAGCATTAGCGCACGTGCTTTCTCAGACGGAGAAAAAACCGGAGCGTATCGTTTATGTGTCGTGTAATCCGGCGACACTTGCGCGCGATTTGGCGATCCTCGTGCATACGGGAACGTGGCGCGTACGTCAGGCCGGCATCATGAATATGTTCCCGCACACCTCGCACGTTGAAAGCGTTGCCGTTTTGGAACCCGGACAAGGCAAGGCAGCATAATCGACTACACTCCATCGACCGAGAGAGCTCGTTCTCGGTCAGGCGATTTAGCTCGTCTTTATATCGCTTTTTTTCTCGGAGCATCTGTAAAGTATTCGTGACTCTCTCGGTTTAAGAAAAGCTGTTTCCGAAGCAGACACAACGGGAAATTCTCAATGTGCCGCTACTTGAACGCCGGGTCCGAGCTAGACATTGAAAAAGCGACTTTGAAAGTCCTTCCTTCTAAGAATCATTGGAAAGACTGATATCGCTTCTTAACGTCGCTTTGGCTCCCGCGATTCGTTATTTCTTCGGCAAGCGGGGGCTTTTCTTTGTCGGAATCCCGATAGGACTCGGCTCGTGCACCGGCATTACGCGATTGAAGTTTTTTTCTTAGCCGTAAAACTGATGGTGTAACTTTCTGCCGGATGGTAGGAAACGGAAGCGGTCAGACAGCCGTGTTTCGAATTAAAGTAATTGCGCACGATGACCAAACACGGACTACCGGTTGGCAGATGAAAAAGGTCGGCGACATCTTCGGGCATACGCGCGGCCAGAAAAGTTTGACGCACTTCCGTGCATTCTTCGCCTCGCTTTTTTTCCAGCAAGGTGACAATGAGTTCGTACGGTCTCTCAAGAGCCTGTTTGTAAATGTTGGCATCGTTCGTGTCCACATAGACGAATGTGGCAACAACGATTTCGTTGTTTCTGTGCGGCGCCGTTCGGATATTACAAAAGCAAAATTTTGTTGCTCCTATCGGCAGCCCCAGACGATGCGCTGTGGTTTCATCGAGTGTTTCGATACGGCTACGAAGAACATGCCGCGGGAAAGTGTTGCCGAATTCGTCGATGGCGCGATGGCTTGAGAGTTCTAAGGAAAAGCCTGTTTGATCCGTGCCGCGAACAACACGAGTTCCCGTACGCGGAGTGCGTTCGAGGAATCCTTGTTTGACCATCTCGCCGAGGGCTTTTCGCATCGTGTCTCGACTGACTTTGTACGTTTTAACAAGGTCTGTTTCAGGCGGAATTGTTGTCCCGACCGGCCACTGACCGGTTGCGATATTGCGTACGAGCAGGCGGTATATTTTTTTCCAAAGGACGGCTTTCACGGATGCTCTCTTAAGTTCGGTGGGGAAAAGCGACGCTTGTTCTGAAAAAATTGTATACGTACTCACTTAAAAAGTCGCAACGTTCGGAATCGAAGCGCTGCGACTTTCCCTCAAGGCAACAGGACGGATTCTGTTAATACAAGCCGATGGCTTTCCACCAGAGCATGCCCGTGGCAAACACAATGACAACGTTCATGGTTACGATAAAGAAATTAATCTTGTAAAAGCGCGGCCGTTCAAAGTACCCGGCCCCGAAGTAAAGCGGACCGGGACCCCCTGCGTATTCGGTAATCGCCCACATAAAGTTTGTGAAAATCGAAAAGCACAGAGCCACCATCATCGGAGGTGCACCGGCACCGATGGCGACCAGACCGAAGGGAACGAACATGGCGGCCACGTGCCCGGTTGCCGTCGCAAAAGCGTAGTGCAGGTAAATGTAGCCGAAGCCCAGAATGATAAAAGCCGTAATCCAGTCGACACCGGCAAGACTTGAGGCAAAGCCGGTCGCCATCCATTTGATAAAGCCGAGTTTTGTCAGGCCTCCGGCTAAAGAAATAATGGCCGAGAACCAGATGACGGTATCCCAAGCCGATTTTTCTGCCAGTACATCATTCCAGTCAATCGCTTTCGAGATGAGTAGGTAAGCGGCCAGGCCGATACCGATTGCGTTGGCATTGAGACCCGTCCACATGGTTGTTGCCCAGCCGATCAAAGCCAGAACGAAACCGAGGGTTACGAGTTTTTCCTGGCGACTCATCGGTCCCATGTTCTCCAGCTCTCTTCGTCCCATTTCTTTGGCTTCCGGTGTTTTTTTCATGTCCGGATTCATGAATTTAAAGGTTACGAGCGGAAGAAGGAAAAAACAGATTAACGCGGGAACGAGCGCGGCCCAAAGCCAGCCGCCCCATGTGATGTCGACGTTAAAGCCGTCTTTAGCCAAGGTGACGCAAAGCGGGTTGGCCGCCATGCCTGTCATGAAGAGGGCGCCGGTAATCGGAGTGAAGTGAAAACACGTCATCACGAGGAAATCACCGATTTTTTTACCGGTTTTTCCGGGACCGGAACCTAAAACACCGTTAATGGCTTTAACGACGGGAAGGATAATGCCCCCTGAACGGGCCGTTACCGAAGGCATGGCCGGAGCCATGATGAGATCGGCCGTCCCCAATGCATAGGCAACACCTAACGAAGAGCCGCCGAATTTCGAGAGCATGCTATAGGCAATACGACGTCCCAGACCGGATTTAACAAATCCGATGGAAAGGATGCAAGCTGACCAAATCATCCACACGGCGCCTGAGGAAAACCCGGCTAAAGTTTGCCCGAACGAGAGGGTTCCCGTGAAATAGGAAAGAGCCAGCGCAATGATCATAAGTGATCCCGAAGCGAGCGGAGCGGTAAGAATTCCGCAGATCGTGCCGACAAAAATAGCAAACATATGCCAGGCTTGCGGCTTTAGCCCGTTCGGGCAGGGGCTGAACCAAATGAGAATGCCTAAGAGCAGGGGGACACCCCAGCGCCACAGTTCGTTTTGTTTGGGTTTCATACAAATTCTCCTTGACTGATTTCCTGTTATTTCACGGCACGCCATTTGGCTAGTACGCGATCGACGAAGATCGGAGCCAGACCGATATAGCTATGCGGATCGAGCATCTTGTCGATTTCCGCTTCGGTAAAGGCTGCCTTGACTTGCGGTGTACGCATCAGAACTTCTTTAAAAGGAATTTCTTTTTCGTAGGTTTCCATCGCTCCTTTGTAGACGATTTCATGAGCCGTCATGCGACCGAGTTTGGGGGCCAGATGCATCATCACGCATTCGCTCATCATGAGTCCCTTCTGCAAGAAAAGGTTGCGCTCCATATGCTTGGGATAAACGATTAGGTTCTTGAGGATGTTTTTGCTCTTTTCCAAGGCACATCCGAGTAAGTGGCAAGCACGGGGAATAGCCTCCCATTCGGAAAGCAGGCACCCCCAATCACGTTCCATTTCGGAGACTTGGCATTCAAGCAAGACGGGAGCAATGGCGCGCACGTTGCGGCACAATGCCAAAACATTTTCCAGTACGGCCGGATTGCGTTTGTGCGGCATGGTGGAGGAGCCGATTTTCCCCATGAAGAAAGGTTCTTCTAACTCGAGAATTTCCGTGCGCTGCAGTGTCAGAATCTCGTGATTGATTCGGCCCAAAGTTCCGGCACATAGGGCCAAAACACAGATGAACTCGGCCTGACTGTCGCGGGCAACATGCCAGGCAATTGTCGGAACGTTCAGCCCCAAAATCTCAAACATCCGTTTTTGTGTTTCCAGACCATGCTCCGGTTGGGAGGCTAATGTCCCGACGGCTCCTGCCATTTGTCCGACGAAAACGCGATCGACCAGTGCTTCTAACCGTTCGATGTCGCGTCCGAGTTCATCGGCCCAGACGGCAGCTTTGTACCCGAAGGTGATCGGAATGGCATGAACGACGTGCGTTCTTCCGGCCTGTGCGGTATTTCGATACTTCTGCGCTAGATCCAGACAGTACTGAAGGCATAGTTTCATGTCTCGGACGATGACCTTGTAGGCATCCCGTTGCAGCAGCACGAGTCCTGTGTCAACAATGTCTTGACTCGTGGCACCCCAGTGAACGAATTCACCGGCATTGTCCGGAAGAACGGCCTTAAATGCTTTGAGTAGAGGAACAATCGTGATGGAGCTTTTGTAGTATTGGCCGATTGACGGGATGTCCAGGAGGGAGGCATCTGCGTATTGATTGATGATCTCGGCTTTTTCCTTCGGAATGATCCCCAGTTCGCCCTGAGCCTTGGCTAAGGCGGCTTCGGTATCGAGCCACTTTTGTGCCAAGGAACGGTCGCTGAAAATATTCCTCATTTCATCGGTGGAGAATAGACATCCGTGAATTTGACTGTCAATCACTGTAGAAGGCATAGACGTATCCTTTGGTTTTTGATTTAACGAACACTCAAATCTCCCCTGCGGCGATTTGATGCAACCCACTATAGGTTGGGTAAAGCCCTTAAGATCATGAACCGATACATTTGTATTGATAATAGATAAAAATTTTGCAAGTTACAGAAGAAAACATCATGTATATCAAAGAGATATCAATTGTCTGCCTACAAATAAAGGCAATAAATAAGCAGACAAATAGGGTTTCTCATTGAAATTAAACAATAGTCGAATACAACAAATCAGGGTAAGCCCCTGATAAACGGCAACAAATGTAGGAAGTGTTTCTCTCGAAAACCGGACAAGAAGTCGTTATCTGCGGACAAGGCCGGTGCGCCGCTTGGGAGGCCGATGTCCGAGAAGAGTAATTGCCGTTAAGACGATTTTTGTAGGCGCCATGAGGTGACAGGAAGGCAATCAAGCTTGTCCGAGGAGCCGTCGGTTAATAGACCGAAAAAGTGATTTAAGTTCGGAACGAACTCAAATCAGAGACACCCTGCGAAGAGGTCGGCGTCTCCTTCGGAATGTGTTCTGAAACACGTTCAATCTCGCTAGGCTCAGCCCCTTGCAAACAACTGCGAGGCGCTTGAGGTTGGCCATACCTTTAACGATTTCTCCCTGGCATATCGGTCGGCTTGCTCTTCTGTCCCGGCAAGGGCCTTTTGTACGGCCTCATCCCTGGCATGAGTCTTAAGGTGATTTAACTCAATGGCGTAACTCGGACGCGAGGTGTTGTGTTTCTGGGGTTAGGAGCAAATCAATAAAGCCCGAGTTTCCATCGCGTGATTCGGTTTCAAGTATTCCGGAGTGCTCGCTTGAGCCCAAAAGCCTCGAAGAGAGTATCCCTGGGAGGGTTGTTTCGTTAGCATGTGTCGCCAAGCGTAGGGCGCTTGTTTCCGCAAAGCGCTTGTCGGAAAGGTCGGGACACGGCTTGGGGTCTCCGTCGTTTCAAGGTTCGTATTTTGCACTCTTGTGACCTGGATGTTTTCGACTCTGAGAAGACTAACCGGCAAGAAGATGCAAAGGGTAATTTCCCGGAATCTGAATCCCGAAAAAGCCCTGCCGCATCGGATAATCGCTCCTTCTTCGCTTTCACTTTTTGAAAGAAGAGCTGCGGTCTTTTTCGCCGTTGGCCCTGTTGCAACATGCTAAAATCGCGCACGATTTCCGGACCCGAAGCTCGTTCGGGGTCGGTCTGTTGTGTTTGTATTTCTTAGTCTCCGGATTGTCCGAGGTTAAGACGTGTTTTTCATGCGCTGTTGCCAGCGTTTTTTCAATAAAAGAGAGTCAAAATGGCTGTTGAACGTACCCTTTCGATCATTAAACCCGATGCCGTAGCCAAGAATGTCATCGGCAAGATTTATTCGCGTTTTGAAGACGCGGGCCTGAAAATTGTTGCGGCCCAGATGCGCCTTTTATCCAAGAGCGAAGCCGAAGGCTTTTATGCCGTACACCGCGAGCGTCCTTTCTTTGCCGACCTTGTTAAATTCATGACTTCGGGCCCGGTGATGATTCAGGTGCTCGAAGGTGAAAACGCCATTGCCAAGAATCGCGAACTGATGGGTGCGACCGACCCGAAGAAGGCTAACCCGGGCACGATTCGCGCGGATTTTGCATCCTCGATTGACGCTAACGCCGTTCACGGATCGGATGCTCCGTCCACGGCTACCGTGGAAATTGCCTACTTCTTCCCGACACTTGCCGTTCATTCCCGCTAATCGGTCCGAAAGTTTGACTGTTTCGTCTGTGCCCGAAGTCGATTCGCCTGTCAATCTCCTGGGACTTGACCCGGAAGGCGTCAAGTCCTGGTGCGCCGCGATGGGGGAAAAACCCTATCGCGCCGTTCAGCTCGTGCGCTGGATTCACAGGTTTTGCGAAGACGATTTCGAGCAAATGACGAACCTTGCCAAGTCCTTTCGCGCCAAACTGGCCGAAACGGCGCAAATTCGGGCACCGGCTGTTTTGGATTGTCGGTACGCCGCCGACGGTACCCGTAAGTGGCTCTTTGACGTCGGGAACGGCAACGCTGTCGAAACCGTTTTTATCCCCTCGGAAAACCGCGGAACACTCTGTATTTCCTCGCAGGCCGGGTGCGCAATGGGATGCCTTTTTTGCTCAACGGGCAAGCAAGGGTTTAATCGCAATCTCTCAACAGCGGAAATCGTCGGTCAGGTTTGGACGGCAGAGCGAACACTTCGGCGTGAAGCCGGGATAACCGACCCCAACGACCGCGTCATCAGTAACGTCGTGTTAATGGGCATGGGCGAGCCCCTGCAAAACCTCGATGCCGTTTTGCCGGCCTTGCGTCTATTTTTAGACGATAACGCCTACGGCCTTTCGCGCCGTCGCGTGACGGTATCTACATGCGGACTTGTGCGACAAATCGACAAACTGGCCGCCTCGGTTCCCGTGGCCTTGGCCGTGAGTTTACATGCGCCCGACGATGCGCTGCGCGACAAAATCATGCCCGTCAACAAAAAGCATCCGCTTGCCGACCTCATGGCTGCATGCCGGCGCTATTTAGCCGTCGCGCCCCGGGACTTTATTACCTTTGAGTATTTGCTCCTGGGCGGTGTGAACGACGCTGATGCGATGGCGTATCGATTGATTGACCTGGTACGGGACGTCCCTTGTAAGTTCAATCTCATTCCCTTTAATGCTTTTCCCGATTCGGGTCTTAAGGCGCCCGATGAGGACCGCATCACGGCGTTCGCGCAGATTCTGAACGGCGCGGGCATTGTGACGACCGTGCGGCGTCGCCGGGGCGATGACATTGCCGCGGCGTGCGGGCAGCTCGCCGGGGAAGTCAAAGACAGAACACGCCGGGCCGAGCGCTTGGTGATTCAAAAAGAACAGGCGGCCGACCTATTTGCTGCGACGAAAAAAGGGAGTCGGCAATGAGGGCAATCTTTTTGCCGCGCCGCAAAACCGCTCTTGTTCGTGTCGGCGACGGGGACAAAGCGGTTCGAATCGGCGGTGGCTCACCGATTCTGTTGCAGTCGATGACAAACACACCCACTGAGGATGTTTCCGAGACGGTAAGGCAAGTCATGGAGCTTGCTCGTGCCGGAAGTGAGCTTGTGCGCATGACGGTCAATACGCCGGCTGCCGCGCGCGCCGTTCCGTTGATTCGTGAGGCGCTTGAAAAAGCCGGGTGCTTCGTGCCTTTAGTGGGCGACTTTCACTATAACGGGCATAAGCTGCTCAGAGCAGAGCCCGCGTGTGCGCAGGCCCTGAGTAAATACCGCATCAATCCGGGTAACGTCGGTAAAGGTGCCTTACACGAAGAAAACTTTGCAACGATGATCGAGACGGCCTGCCGGTATGGGAAAGCCGTCCGCATCGGCGTTAACGGTGGGTCGCTTGATAAGGAACTTTTGGAAAAGCGCATTGCCGAGGGACGCGAAACCGGGAAAGAGGCCCGAGATGTTTTCCTCGATTGCGTTGTCGAAAGCACTTTGGCAAGTGCCCGCGAGGCGCTTTCGCTCGGACTCAAAGAAAGCCAACTTGTGCTTTCGGCTAAGGTAAGCGACGTTCCCGATTTGCTTTACGTGTACCGAAAGCTTGCTGATGCTTCGACCGTTCCCTTACACGTGGGCCTTACGGAAGCGGGAATCGGCACCAAAGGGTTAGTTGCAAGTACGGCAGCGCTTTCAATCCTTCTTTCTGAAGGAATCGGCGATACGATTCGTGTGTCGATTACGCCGGAACCCGGAAAATCGCGCACCAAAGAGGTACTCGTCGCGCGTGAAGTCTTACAAAGCCTCGGGATGCGGCGCTTTTGTCCGCTTGTCACTTCGTGCCCGGGATGCGGAAGAACCAATAATGCGCTCTTTGAGCGTTTGGCTCAGGCAACGCAAGAGTTTGTCGCGCGCCGGGGACCGGCGTGGAAAGAGTCGGCTCCCGGGTCCGAGACCATGCGTATTGCCGTCATGGGCTGTGTCGTTAACGGCCCGGGGGAGGCGAGTAACGCCGATATGGGCCTTAGCCTCCCGGGACGCGGCGAAGCGCCCGTGGCGCCCGTTTTTGCCGACGGGAAAAAGATTGCAGCATTAAAAGGCGAGAATTTAGAGGCCGATTTTCAAGCGCTTATCGAGCAGTACGTCGCGAAACGCTGGTCCAAGAAAGCTTAAATAAGTGGTGGTAAACGATGGGAAACGCCAAAATTACCGGTATCAAGGGCATGAACGACATGCTCCCCGATCAGACTCCCGTTTGGGAGCGCTTTGAAGCGGCGGCGCGCCAAGCGGCCGCAAGCTACGGGTACCGACAGATTCGCACGCCGATTTTGGAGTCGACGGCGCTCTTTTGCCGCGGCATCGGAGAGGTGACCGATATTGTCGAAAAGGAGATGTACTCTTTTGAAGATAGTTTGAACGGGGAAAAGCTCACGCTTCGGCCCGAAGGGACGAGTGCCGTCGTGCGCTCGGCCATCGAGCACAACTTAACCTATAACGCTCCGCAACGCCTGTGGTACTTCGGACCGATGTTCCGGCACGAGCGTCCGCAGCGCGGCAGGTACCGTCAGTTCTACCAATTCGGGTGCGAGGCCTTGGGGTTTGCAGGGCCCGATATCGACATAGAGCTCCTTGCGATGACGCATCGCTTGTGGAAGATGCTCGGCATTGACGCCGCGCTTGAACTCAATAGCCTCGGAGCCGCTCCCGAGCGCGCCGAGCATCGAAAGGCCTTGATTGCCTATTTAACAGAGCACATCGACCTTTTAGACGAAGACGCGAAGCGGCGCTTGACGACTAACCCCCTTCGCATTCTCGATACGAAGAATCCGGCGATGCAGGACCTGGTGGCACAGGCTCCGAAACTCATTGACTTTTTGGGTCCGGACTCCTTGGCGTTTTTAAAAAATCTGGAAAAAGGGCTTTCGTCTTTAGGGATTGACTACACAATCAATCCCCGCCTTGTACGCGGTCTTGATTACTACAACCACACGGTTTTTGAATGGACAACCGATAAGCTCGGAGCCCAAGGGACGATTTGCGGGGGCGGGCGGTATGACCCCTTAATCGGAATCCTCGGCGGGCGCGAGACGCCTGCGGCCGGTTTTGCCATGGGAGCCGAGCGCGTCATTGAACTCATGCAAGAGGGCGGAAAAACCTATGAGGCGCCCCTGTGTCGTGTGTACATTGCGCACCAGGGAGGGGAGACGGAGTTAATTGCCCGCGCCATCGGCGAGCGCCTCCGGGATGCCGGCATTCCGACCATCGTGCACGCGGGAAGTACGTCCTTTAAGTCGCAGATGAAGCGAGCCGATGCGTCGATGGCAACCTGGGTTGTCATCGCCGGCCAAGAGGAACTGGCGAGTCACGCCGTTTCCGTCAAACGCTTGCGTGATGAGGTCGGAGAGCAGGTTTTCGATGAACAAAAACGCATTTTGATTGACGAAATTGAAACAATTGTGCGTTCGGATACCTTCTAGAGCGCTTTCCTACGGTAGGATACGTTCGTTTTAGGAAAAGACACTATGGCATACGATTTAGAAGAACAAGAGTCACTGGACCAACTTAAGGCGTGGTGGGAAAAATGGGGCACACCCATTACGGCGGTCATCACCGTGGCCTGCCTGGCATTTGCCGGCTACAACGGCTATCGGTACTATGAAAAAAATCAGGGCGCCAAAGCAACGGCTGCCTACGTGCAACTGCAAAACGCCGTTGTCATGGACGAAAAGAAAAACATCAAGTCCTTGTCCGAGGGCCTGATGAAAGAGTACCCCAAGCACGTGTTTGCCTCGCTTGCGGCGTTTTCTCGCGCGGCAGCAGCGGTCAATGAGGGGGACTTGGAAGGGGCGAAAAAAGCCTTAACCTGGGTCATCGAAACCGGGAAACGTCCCGAATACGCGACGCTCGCGCGGGTGCGGTTGGCCGGGGTTGATTTAGATCTCGGTAAGCCCGAAGAGGCTCTTTCCGTCTTAAAGGGCATCGAGCCCCCCGAAGGCGATGTCGTGATCTATCAGGACCGCCTCGGAGACGTTTACTACGCGTTGGGCGACATGGAAAACGCCCGCAAGGCTTGGAAGGCCTCCATTGAAGCCGATAAACGCGTCAATATCCTCACGCCTTTCGTGACGATTAAACTCGAGTCCTTGCCCGCCGAATAACGGGGCAAAGACTCATCGGGAGATGGGTATGACAACACTGCGACACGGTCTCGGACCGGTTCTTTGCGCGGCAGCCGCATTCGTCCTGACGGCGTGCTCCTCGACAAGTACGAGAGAGCCCGCGGAACTGACGAAAGTGACGCCTCAATTTCAAGTAGAAAAGGTTTGGAGCGTTTCTCTCGGAGATAATCGTGCGGGGTTGCTCACACCGTCTTTAACGTCGACGGGAATTTACGCAGCCGGCGCCTCGTCGCTTTACAGGATTGATCCGGTCACCGGAAAAACCCTCTGGGAAGTTCCCGTTCACTCAACCGTGACGGCCGGGGTCGGGAGCGACGGCCACACGGTGGCGCTCGGAACGGCCTCGGGCCTGCTTGCGGTTTACGATGAAACCGGTAACGCCTTGTGGTCGGCCAAATTAAGTGCCGAGATGGTCACGCCCCCGCTCGTCGGTGCCGGGGTTGTTCTCGTGCGCACGTCCGATACGCGCATCTCGTGCTATGACGCCGTCTCGGGCGAGCGTCGCTGGCGTTATCAGACGCAGTCGCCGGCTTTGTCGCTTCGCGTGGCCCGCGAGATGCGGTTTTCGCCCGCCGGGGTTCTTGTCGGAGAAAATTCCGGGCGTCTACTAGCTTTAGATGCGACCGGGAAACCTGTTTTTGAAGTCCCTGTCTCGGAACCTAAAGGGACAACGGAAGTCGATCGCCTCTCGGATGTTGTCGGAGCTCCGATGGTCGATGCTACGCTCATGTGCGCGGCCTCCTACCAGGGGCGCGTCTTGTGCATCAGCGCCGAAGACGGACATACGGTCTGGACGCGGCCTGTGGATGCCGTTTCAGGACCTGTGACCGACGGCTCTTACGTGTATGTGACGGCGTCTGACGGTGCGCTTTACGCCTTCGATCACGATACGGGAACGCCTGCTTGGACCAATTCCGAGTATCGATGGCGGTCCGTGAGTGCCCCGGTTGTCACAGGCGGGGGCCTGGCGTTCGGGGACTACGACGGAATCGTCAGTTTCCTTGACCCGACAACCGGCCGAACCGTCGCACGCTCGCAGATTCCCGGCGCCAGTGTCAGTGCGCCGGTTCCTTACGACGGCGGAGCGCTTTTTCAAACCGATGAGGGCAAACTCGTGTTCCTGCGGCCTGCGTTGCCGCAAAACGCTTTGAAGTAAAACGGTACGGTATGCTTCCGGTCATTGCTCTTGTCGGCCGACCCAATGTCGGTAAATCGACGCTTTTTAATCGCTTAACGCGCACGCGCGATGCCATCGTGGCAGATTTCTCCGGTCTGACGCGCGACCGCCAATACGGGGAAGGTCGCGTGGGGCCTTGCCCGTACATTGTCATCGATACAGGGGGCTTTGAACCCGTAAAGGGCGAGGGGATTGTGCGCGAGATGGCCCGGCAGGCCGAAGCGGCCATTGCCGAGGCCGACATCGTCCTTTTTCTCTGCGATGCCCGGGCGGGCTTAACGCCCCAAGACGAGCGCATCGCACGGCGCTTGAGAACGACCGGGCGAGAAATTCACCTTGTTGTCAACAAAGCCGAAGGCCTTGATGAGCGCCATACGGCTGAATTTCATGAATTGGGCCTTTCAGATCCCGTCCGAATTTCCGCGAGTCACGGGGGAGGCGTTGCCGCCCTCATGAATGCGGTATTAACGCCCTTTGTCAGTCGCGAGCCTGAAGAGGAGGCCGAGGAGGACGGCCGCATTAAGGTCGCCGTGGCCGGGCGTCCCAATGTCGGAAAATCCACGCTCATTAATGCCCTGATCGGTGAGGAGCGCCTGATTGCCTACGACATGCCCGGCACCACGCGCGATGCCGTTCGGGTGGATTTTGAATCGGGAGATAACCGATTTACTCTCATTGATACGGCGGGCTTAAGAAAGAAAAACAAGGTCTTTGAGACGGTTGAAAAGTTTTCGGTCGTCAAAACCCTTCAGGCCATCGCCGAGGCCAACGTCGTGATTTTGGTTCTCGATGCCGTCGACGGCATTACGGCTCACGATGCGCACATCGCCGCCTATGCCTTAGATTCCGGGCGGGCTCTTGTGGTGGCCGTCAATAAGTGGGACGGCCTCGATTCGTACGAGCGGTCGCGAGCCGATATCGACATCGAGCGCAAGTTCCGTTTCTTAAGTTGGGCGCGCTTTGTCCATATTTCGGCCAAAAAGAAAAACGGATTAAACCACCTGATGCGCGCTGTGCGCGAGGCGTACGATGCAAGCTTTGCTAAGCTGCCGACTCCCAAGCTCACACGGGCGCTTTTGGAGGCAACGGCCCAGCAACTGCCGGCCCGTGCCGGTCGTGTGAGACCGAAACTCCGATATGCCCATCAGGGCGGACAAAATCCACCGGTGATTGTCATTCACGGTAACAGTCTGGAAGCGGTATCTGAAAGCTACAAGCGGTACTTGGAAGGGTTTTTCCGTGATAAGTTCAATTTGGCGGGAACGCCCTTAAGGCTTGAGATGAAAACCTCCAAGAACCCGTATGCTAGGAAGGTTAGTTAATCGGGTACCGGACGGTTTCTTTCAGGTAACTGAAGACCGCCTCCTCAAAACGCTTCGGGGTCGTGCCGTTATCTAAGCTCAATCCCTTTTTACCGTTCGAATCGGTGAAAGTTTCGAACGCCGCTTCGTACACAAAGAATCCCGAGAATGAGTAAACCTTGCGCCGACGGGACTGCTAGACCCAGGGGAAGAGTAAGCGTCGCTACAAAGGCCGCCGAAAGAAAAATCGCAAGCCTTACGGCAATCGAATAGCGATTGGGGGAATACGCTTCGTACCGATCAATGGCTTCGCAGCGCGCGAGCAACCCGTCGGCAAGGACCGCGGCAAACGCTAAGGCATAAAAGCACCAAAGGCTTTCATAGACCGTCAGGCGCGCAAGAAATAGGCGGTAGGAAAGCGTGAGCTTTAAGAAAACGTCATCGAAGGGAAGTGTATTCAAAAGACTTTTGACAAGGCGTGCGAGTTCGGCCTGACCGAGCCAGGCGGCCAGGGCCTCCGAGGGCAGAACGCTTTGTAAGGGCCCCATACTCCGAAGGGCTGCAAGCGAGGCCCCGTAGGCACCTACCTCGAAGGTGCACGCGGCGGCAAGAACGCATCCGGTAAGAAAAAGGACACTGACCGTTACAACGCGAGCGATGCTCATGGGCTCCTCCTTAAATCGGGAATCAATCCTCACCCGTTAGAACCGGAACGCGCCCCTTGACGATCGTTGCTCCGGCAAGCGAAGCAAAGTACTCGGTATTGGGAAGGCGTCCGAGCCAAGAGGCCTGCAAAAGGGGTTCACGCTCGCTCGTTTCGCGACGCGTAAAGCCGGAAGAAAACCGCCCGGGGGCATCTGAGGCACTTTGGCTCACGAGCCCTGTTGTCGTTGAAGCAATCTTCGTGCGCCCGAAGGTTTCGATGGCAAAGCGTGCCGTCTCAAGGTCCTTCGTGCGAAGCGCAATGAGATTATTGAAGTTTCCGAGGGCCATGCGTGCGGCGGCCTCGCTTTTAAGACGCGCCGTCAGGTCGCTCACGGTTTGCATCGCACAGGTCGTGCGAATACCTGCTTCCGCGCCTTTATTGAGGATTTCGATTAACGCCTCGCTCATGGCGTTCGAAGCCTCATCGATAAATAGGTGAATGCGCGTGGGCGTTTCGCGCGTGTTGTAGCGGGCGGCGGCAAGACCTGCGAGGTCGGCCAAAAGAAGCGTTGCGACGGAGCTTGCCGTAAAGGAATCAGCCAAGGCGTCGGTCGCAACGTACAAAACGCCCCGGGTCTTAATCAGGTGATTTAAGCTTGTGATCGGTCGCAAGGGGTCATCGGCGGTCGGGGAAAGGCTTTCTCCTAAGGGACCTGCCGTCAGGCTCGTTAAAAGCGGCAGGAGACCTGCAATTAATTTGGCTTCATGGTCAGGGTCGGCCGCCAAAAGCGAGAGCGCCTCTTTAAAGGGAAAAGCAGAAGTTTTATCCTCCGTCAGAAGCGACTCAAGAACGCTTTGAAGTTGTTCGCGTTCACTGCGTTTCCCGGTCAGGGTCATTTGTTCGAGTAGGTAACTTCGGCCGAAGTGGTAAGAAGCCGTTCGGAAAACCAGGTCTTGCGGGCCGCCCGCAAGGGCCTCGGATAGGGTCACTAAGGTAATGGGTTTCCCGGAAACGCGTAGCAGGGACGATGCCGTATAGACGGCCTTCCACGCAAAGGCAACGAAGGGCCCGGTTTCGTTCAGGCACCACGTGATGCGGCTCGCAATTTCCGAAAGGCGCCCGTAGTTGGCTAAAAGATTCATGCGCACTCCTGCGTCGGACGCCGGGTGAAAGACCAGGGGCGGCGCGCGCCCTGCAAGGTCCGTCGCTCTTTGTAGGGCAGCGAGTGTTCGGGGACTGTTTTTCGGATCGATAATAAGAACCGTCTCGCCCCGAAAAATCGCTTCGCTGATAAGAAGCGTCAATAAGACCCCTTTACCTGATTGCGTGGTCCCGACAATGAGCGTGCCGCCGTCGGCCGCTTTCTCCGTCAATAGGACGGGCGTCTCGCTCGGGCCGATGCCGTGCAACCACCCTTGACCGATGGCGTTCGCTTTTTTGCCGCGGGTGCCGGTCAAAAGGGCACGCAAAAAGGTAGGAATCTTGTAAGGGTCTAAGGGCGCATCCGTGAGGCGATAGGCGGTGTTGGCAAGTTCCGGTGTCCAGACAAAGCCGCGCCCGAGATAAACAGAGCCGGCCGGGATGTGCTTGACAAGCCTAAAAAGACGCACGGAGCTTAAAAACTGCACGGGAAAACCGGCAAGAGCGGCCCGTGCACGAAGCCGCGAGAGTGCCTGAGTTGCACGAATCAAAGCGAGAAGAAAAAGAAGGAGGACGGCAATTACCACGGGGAGCGCCTCCTCAGGCGGTACGGGAAGAGCAAGAGAAGAGGAAAAAACAAGTGCCGGAAGATTTTCTTGCAAGGCAAAGGCTACCGGAATCGTCAAAAAAAAGGCCGCTAAGAGGGGTCCGGTCGGGCTTAAGAAAAGGGAATTTTCCGAGGGCTTTTTCATCGGTAGTCCTTAAGGGAGGATTTTCTCTTGTTGCGTCAGTACCGCGTCTAAGGCGCGTTTGGCTTCGTGAATTCGGCCTTTGGGGGCATCGGCTGTCAGGATGCCGTCTTTCATGAGTTTTCTTCGCTCCATGGTAAGAAGGCGCGTAATGTCGCCTGTTGCACAATCGCGGCGCCCTCGGGCTTGATTGATAAAAAGGATGCCGCTTACGGGTGCCGCTTCATAGGGCAGGGCGCAGCCCTCGGTTTTCGGGCCGATTCGGTAACGCACGACAACGCCTTCGGACGAGGCTTCGGACCCCGAGTAGATGCAATAATTTTCTGCAAGTTCCCGTAAGAGGGTATCGTCTGTCAAAGACACATCCGCGAGGGTCTTTAACGGAACAAAAAGGGCTACGGGACCTGTGTGCGGCGTGCTGTCGGGGCGATTGATTCGCCGTGTGTCGACAAAGTAAAAGGCCTTCTCGCGCGAAGATGACCCGGCAAGTGTCAGTGTCTTAGCAAGAATCTCGGCAAAGTCGCTTGATTGCGATGCGGCCAAGGTTGCGGGAAGTCGAAACACGCAAGCACCGATTTTTAGGTTGACTTTGGCCCGTAGCGCCCCGTCGTCTTGTAGGTAGAGCTTTTCGCGGTGCAAAAGATCGGCATTTCGACCGGCAAAAAGAGTCAGAATCGAGGACTTAATCGGCGCAAAGATTTCAAACATCGGCTCGTAGGGAGCGCCGGTTTTGCTGCATTTGACGCGCTTGACGACAGATACAAGAGAAACTGACGTGAGTTTCTTAATCGCCTGATCAAACAGGGGGTCCGTTACGACGCGCGTTCTTAAAAAGAGGCGTTCGCGCGCATACGTAAACTCGGTCGGTGCGACGCGTGATGCGGATATAAGAAACGTTGCCTGAGCGCGCCAGAGGGACGAAGGGGAAAGGGAAAGGAATGCCTTAAGAAGCGCAAAAAAGTCCTTTTCCTCAAGGGCTTGATCAAAGTTCAGGAGTTTTATGGTCGAAAGACGCCGCACCGTGAGTAAAAAGTCGGATCTTGTCAGGTGGTCCTTAAGAGACAAAAACGCTTTCGGACCCTCCAAAAGAGCCAACGCGGCGCCGTAGGCTGTTAAAAAGACGGCCAGGGTTTTGGTTTCCAAAAAAACGCGCAGAGCCACTTGCGTGCTTTTCTCGGAGACAAAGGGAAGCACTCGGCAGAGCGCTGCAACGCGCGAGACTTCGTCTGCCTCGGGCGCCGGGAGTGTGCCGATCAGGCGCTCTAAAAGAGCCCCGAGGCGTTGTCCTGCCACAGGAGCATCAAATAGGACGCGTTGCCGTTTTTTTTGAAAAAAGAACATAAAGAGTCCTTCGGAAATCTTCACAGCAAAAGAAAAAAGTGTCTTTTCCTGTCAGGGTTCCCCGACTGAAAACCCCGAGCAAACGTCGCAGCACCGGTCGGACAAGTCCGTGGGCGTGCGACGTTTGTGTGCGGGGAACCTGATTTCAAAACAAACTCTTAGAACCCGCCGACCGAAGACAAAAAGTCTTAATCAACGAGCAAGAAAAAAGAATCGGGAAAGGAAAGGGCGGGGAATCAGGCGGGGCGTTACGGGCAAAGAGCGGCAAACTCGAAATGCGCGAGTTGCTGCAAATAGGCCGTATCGTCTTGACCGAGCCCGGCTGTAAGAGCCAAGGAAAGCGCCTTTTCCAAAACGTCCGAGGACGGGTTCGCTGTTGCTGTTTTCATCCGGAAAAGAATCCCTAAAAAGCGCTCGAGAACCCGGCAGGAAACCGGGTGCGAGCACTTTAGGGACGCGCTTTCTCGGGACTTACGGGCAAAGCGCACGGCAGCACGAACGGCCTTGGCCTCAAACGGACCGAACGAATCGGTGTACGGTCGAAGTTTGGCTTCGAGCATGGCCGCCTCGGCGGCGGCATCCGGGTAGTTAAGCCGAATGTGCCAGCATCGGTCGATCACGCTTGCATCCTGGTCGTTACGCGCAAGGTAGTCCGTCGCATCGCCCCCGGGGGCCGTGTTATCGGTGATGATGACACGGGTATTGGGGTGACGCGCCAGGACTTCGCCCGTGCGGTCGTTGACAAGGGCATCGCCTTCGAGAATGTCGTTGGCCGAGACCCAAACTTCCGGGGGCGCCAACGTGAACTCGTTAATGACGAGCACCAAGCCGTGCCGCCAAGCCGCCGATGCCGGACCGTCTTGCCAGATAAAACCGCCTTGCTCGCAGACCGTGTACGATCCGATCAAGTCGTTTTTATCCATGCGAGCGCGGCAGGTAACGGTGCTTGCGCGTGCGCCGACACGTGCGAGAAACTGCATGACACCGCTCGTCTTTCCGCATCCTGTGGGACCGGAAATATAAAGCGGAGCGCGCGTGTCGTTCCATTCCCACCAAAGCCGCAAGGCTTCGAAAAAATCCGGGTCGAAGCTATGGGCCGGGTCGATGGGAACGATTCTCCCGATTCGGGAGGAGTCTGATTTGAAACCGAGGACCGTTTTGTCCGAATCCAATCCGAACGCTCGGGCCGAAATACAATCGGTAAATTGCATCATGGTCATGCTCCTAATCAATACGGGGGAAAAAAAACCCCCGCACGAAGAAAAGCGCAACCCCCGATGCAGTACCGATGCATATCCGCGGGGCAACGCCCGCGAGGGGTCAGGTTGTGACTTTTTCGGGTATCCGGCGAAAAGAATAAAACCGGTGAAACTGACAGGAGTATGCCTCGCGTTCTCGGAATTTTCAAGAAAAACGCGGATTGATCGAGCGCGCTCGACCGATACTTGCCAAGCCGGTGACAAAAACGTCGCGCCGGGTGATAAAAGGTTCGTTTTTAAGGTTTCGGTGCCGCTTTATTGTGCCCGATGAAGGACTACCGGAGTACTGATCGCCTGACGCTCTCGGCACGCCACGGTGCGTTGTCAGCGGACGCAGACATAGAGCTACCATCGGACGCCCGCCTGTGTGCCGGTCAGTGTGAGGCGATGCGGTTGTCGAGAAAGTGCTTTTTACCCACTGAGCTAAAGCCTTTTCCCTATTGCCAAGGGCAAACAAATGCCTAAAATGCCACCCCTTTGAGGGGGGAGGGAACGTTTTTGGCGGGGTCGTTTATGACACGCACCATAGAGAAAACACCACCGATTCAGTCGTGGCTACCGATTATCGGTTTGGCGTTTGCGGCTTTTGTTTTCAATACGTCGGAATTCTTACCGGTGGGTCTACTTCCGGAAATTGCCGCATGTCTGAATGAATCGGTTTCGTTTACCGGCCTAATCATTACGGGATATGCTTGGGTTGTCGCCTTGATGTCCCTTCCGCTCACATTGGCAACCGCCTCGCTTGAGCGAAAAAAGCTCTTGTTGTTTCTAATCGCCTGCTTTGCCGCTTCGCACATTGCCGTGCTGTGGGCAACCACGTTCGAGTATCTTCTCGTGGCGCGTGTTGCCGTCGCCCTGACGCACTCGGTCTTTTGGTCGATTATGACGCCTCTTGCCGCCCGTATGGCACCCGAAGGGCGTTACGGCTTGGGTCTTGCCGTCGTCATGTGCGGGACGGTCGTTGCAACGGTCATGGGCTTGCCGATCGGCACGAAACTCGGCCATTTGTTCGGCTGGCAAGAGGCTTTTGCCGTCATCGGACTCGCCGCTGTGCTGTTGATGGGATTTATTGCCCTCTTTTTGCCGCCTTGCCCTGCAACGTCGGCGGGCTCGGTTAAGAGCCTCCCTGTGATTCTCAAGCGTCCGCCCCTGTTGCAACTTTATGGGTTAACGGCAGTTGCCGTGCTCGGGAACTACACGGTTTATAGTTTTATTGCCCCGATTTTGCAGACGGTCGGCAGCTTTACTGCGTCCGATACGGTGGTTTTCCTGTTTGTTTTCGGGGCCTCGGGCATCATCGGCACAACGATTGCGACAAAGTACGCCGGCCGTCACGTATCGTCATCTTTAGTCGTCCCGCTCGGCGTTTTAGCGGCATGTCTGGTTTTGATTGTTCCCGCTTGCGGCTCGTATGCCTCGGTTATGTTTCTTTTTGTTGTTTGGGGAGCAGCTATCACGGCTCTGATGATTGGGTTTCAGACTGTTCTTTTGTCGGTAGCCTCCGATGCGGCTGATGTGGCAACGTCCCTTTACTCCGGCATTTTTAATGTCGGAATCGGAGGAGGGGCATTTTTAGGGAGCCTGATTTCCGAGCATGCCGGTTTTGTTCCGCTTTCGTTTGCCGGAGCCTCTTTGGTCGGGGTGGCGACACTCTTTTGCATCGCCGTGTGGATTAAAACAGGGTGTGCCGTGCTTGCAGGAGCCAAAGGCGCCTCAGGTTCGTCCGTTTGAACGTAAGCACTTGATTTACCGGATACTGAAAATCTCTACAAGCAAAGCATTAATTGTCCAAATAGTTTTCCGCTCCCTTGAAGCAAGGAGAAACGGAAAATGCAACCCTATCCAAGTGAATTGAAGGAAGTCGTTCTTGAGCGTGTTTTATCAGGAGAAATCTCACTGAACGTAGCGCCTCAGACGGACAAGTCGGGCTTTGCCGCGGTCAGGAAATGGCGCGACAATGCCCTGACCTTTAACATGCCGGCATCTTTAGCCCCGTATTACGGTCTTGGGAAGGGGACACTGCAAACTCAAAAAGTTGACTGTCGCTGCGCTCTAATACTCGGAGGTTTAACAGAGACGTTTTCCGCTCTGTCAAGCGAAGACATTTATCCTAAGAGAAAACGACAAAATGTCCCATCCTGTTCCCGATTCTTCACGCAAGTTCATGCGCCGCATGATGCGAGCCAAATGCGTGTTGCGTGGTTTAGTCGGAAAATCAACGATTCGATTCCGTTTCATCAGGAGCGTTCAGGGATTTATGACTTCGACGCGGTTGTCGAAGATTTCAAACAGAGCGGAAGTGCCTGAACTCGGGGTATTCAAAAGGCAAAAGGTGCGCATTTTCCAATTAACGGCCCTTGTACTTGCCGGAAGAAGAAAAGGAGATTCGCTCATGGATTCAAGGGCAGCGAAACGGTTTTCTCCCGAAATTGTCGAAAGAATCCATCGATTGTTTGACGATGAGAGGGTGGTATAGGTGCTTCTCAATAGCCTCGAAGGCTTGTGGAAACGGAAAAAACTGAGACAATATATTCAGCTTCTTTCACATAAGAGCGAGGCATTGTCTTTAAAGCCGAGGTGCCTGTCGGCTGCAATCTATCGCCAGCGCTTTCCCGACTCGTAGGTATCGAAAGCCTCACTGGCCAGGATGCGCCCCAGCTTTAAGTCGTAGACAACAATGTTAAAACCACGCCTATTTTTGGCGCGTTCGCATTCGTCAATCAGAACGCTTGTCTCGCCGGCGCCATAGCCGGCACTACGGATTTCAAGGCGTGTTTTTCCAACGGTAAGAGATGTTTGAATTGAGCCGGGATTGACCTGCTCAAAAAGATGTTTGTCCGTAAATGCACCGATGAAAGCATTGCGGAATTTTCCTCGTAAGTCGACGGTCACACCTAACTCATTTAGGTGCCGAAGATTGCTTTCAGTGAGCGCTGCGGTTCCCTCGTCTTGAATCGCAATAACAATCAAAGTATCTTTGCCCTTAACCTTTTTAACGGATTCCAGGAAGCAATCAAAGTTGCGGATGCAAAAGCGAGCTAAGTCCGTTTTTCCTGCGTTCGAGTCGATTTGCGCAAGGTTTTCCATGAAGATCGAACCTTGGGATAGCTCGTGATTGAGTGCCGGTTCTCCGAGCTGTTCTACGAGAGTTTCTTGCTCGGAATACAGATTCACGCCCAACCCGAGCCAGTTGCCGTCTATCGACGCGCCTAAAGCAGCCAATATTGTCGGGAATAAGTCCAAAGTGCTGTACCGACGCTCAACGTTACGGCTCGGATGTACGGGACTATTGATAATAGTCGTGAAGACACGACGCGAGTATGAGGCGGGAACAGTCTGAGTAAAATCCGTTGCCATCGTCGGATGGTCGCCGTGGATGATAACCGTCGTATTAACTCCGAACGGTTGCTTTTCAATCCAGCGAACGAAGTCGACCACTTGCTGGCTCGAGCAACGAAAAGCTTTGGAATATGAGTCAGCCTCATCGGTCGGGCAACTTTCGCAGACGTACCCCTTCGGGAAATGGGTGTCAACCGTTACAAGTGTCAGAGCGAAGGGATCTTTTCCCTGAGCTAAATCTGTCAGTTTTTTTCGGGCTATCGCAAAAAGACGCTTGTCTTCAAATCCCCAAAAGACATGGTAGCCCTTCGGGATGAGATGGTTATTTGCCGCGTAGTTGTAATCGAGGACATCACTCCATCCGTGGTCTCGGTAATAAAGCCGAGCACCGGCAAAGGTGACGTCACTGCCTCGGATGACGGCAGTTTTGTAGCCGTTTTCTTTGAGGATATCTCCGAGGGCGGTAACGCCGGGGAAGAAACCGTTTTGTGTTGACATCTCGTTGCCGCCGATGGAAATTTTCAGCGGTAATCCTGTCTCCGTTGCGAAAATGGCTCCCATGGTCCAGGTAGCCCCCGAAAGAGCAAGAGCCCCGGTCGGAGCCTCGGCATTGCCTCGAAAGTCTTCGCCGTGTTTTGCCAGCTCCGTCAATTCCGGTATGAGATTGCGGTTAAAGGCTCCGCCCGAGGTCTTGTCCGCAAATGTTGTTTCCACAGATTCCAAATAGATGTGAACGAGGTTTCGCTTCTTGCCGGGGAAACGGACGTTTTGTGGTGCCGGTGCTCTGTAATGCGTTTGAATAAAGATTGTCTTGTTTTGCGGCTTAAGGCTTTCAAGATACTCGGGCAAATCCAAACTCTGGGCTTCGTAACGGGCGAAGAAAAAGGAACTGAGACAGATAATAATGGTGTAGAAAAGCAGTCGGAATCCGGCCAGGAAGCGAAATGCAAGAAGCGATAGGATAATAAGCAATGCAAGGGGAGTTAACCCGAAAGTTAAAACGGGTTCAATGTGTGCAAATGCCAAGCTTCCGGTCGGGGCGTTCAGAGCAAAGAGAACTTCGTCGATTGAAGCTCGCGGGAAGGTAAAGCGTAGGTAGGCACAAAATGCAATGACCATGCAGGCCAGGCTGACAAGTACGACATAAAGACCGCCGAGCCAGGACGGATGATTACGTGTCGAGTCGAAAGCTCTGATAATCCCGAAGCGGTTCATGAACGAAAACGAGCGAGGAAAAAACAAACTATTGTAACACCTCGGTTCTTCCTGTCCTGTTGCTCTCCAGACTTTGACATAAGAAGTCTGACAAAAGCCAGTCGATACAAGGTTTATCGGCTGATTTTCTTCGCTACACCCGTTATAAAGATTTGAGCTAAGTGCAGATTCGACCTGTGTAACTTTGTCCACCCTCGGAAGAACCCCGAGTCCGACGGCTTTGGCGACGACTTCGATTTTGAGCAACAAGACTGACGCCCATGTCAATATCCTCAAGGCTCTGCGCGAAGAGACCACAGCGAAGTGATAACAATCCGAGATGAAAGTTATCGACGAGTAGAGAAACGAAGGAGCGGGCTACTCAGATAAAAAAGACTGAGGCAGTTCGAGCGAGGGCACAGGCACGCCCACTATCTTCCTTGCTACGTTCGTCAGACAATGGTCGTGCCCAAAAAGAATAAATTTAACAATAACCGGTATGGGATTAGAAAGCACGCGTTGTATGCCGTAATCCGGCGTTTGACAGCCATGTTGACATCTCCTTTTATCAGATATTAGCCGACCCCCCCCCACACACACACAACTTTCGTTACACCTTCGTAACTCTTCGCAAATAGTTGCGTCTCAAATCGATTTATCCGGCAGCCTGCTGGGCACTAAAACTTTTCACTACACAAAAACGAAGTTTTTTCCCTTCGGTGCCTTTCGCCTCAAGGGGTTTGCGTTTTTAACGTGAAAAAGTCGGGAATCATATGCCCCGTGTCTCAATAGGTAGGAAGCGGGGGAGCAATGCTCAGGATTGTTCACTTAACACTTTTGATATCTCGTTGTTCAAGATTTTTCCTACTCTGAAAAGCTCGGGATGAAGATAATTTTCTTTGAGTTTTGGGAGAAGTGGATAGGAACTCCTTTTCCTTAGCATCAACTCATTGCAAAACAAAGCAAATCACACTTAAAGGTAAAAAAATGACGCAAGACAAATTCCAGAGAGGAAGACTGAAGAAGAAACCCGCCCAAGCGGTTATTGAATTTCTGACTATTCCTGGTCTTAAGTGGGCTGTCGAAAGGCTATATCAAGAGTTTCTTGACTGCAACAAGGCTCACGTACTGATGCTAGCTAAGAGATCCATTATCACAAGGGAAGTGTGCCGAGCCATCCTTCAAGTCAATGATGAAATGGCGAAAATGGGGAAGCCAACTTTCGAAATCTCTCCGGAGAAGGAGGAGATTTACTTCAATCTTGAAAGCTATTTGATTGATAAAGTCGGCATTGAAATTGGAGGACAACAACACACTGCACGGTCTCGAAATGACTTATACACAGCTACTTGGCGCTTAGGTATCCGAAAGTACTATTTCCAGATTTGCAAGCTTGTTAATGAACTCAGAAAGCAAATTCTGTGCATCGCCGAGGGTACGACCGATGCCGTTATGGCGGGGCATACTCACCTACAGCCCTCAGAACCGATTACGTTTGCCCATTATCTGTGTGCAATTTCTTCATTCCTAAGTCGTGATTTTCATCGGCTAAAGGGCGCTTACGAAACCATTAACGAATGTTCACTAGGCGGAACATCCATGGGATCGACAACGTTTCCCATTGACCGCGAAATGACGTCCGAATTATTGGGCTTTGATCACCCAGTCTTGAACTCTCTTGATTGTGTCTCAACAACAGATTTTATGCTTGAGTTCATGAGTGCCTTAGCCATTATGAACAATAATCTGTGCCGATTCTGTAATGACCTTTATGTTTGGAATTCTCCAGACTTCGGATACATCGAACTTGATGACTCCGTAACGTGTGTCAGTTCCATCATGCCGCAGAAGAAAAACCCGTTAACTCTTGAGGGTATTAAGGGAAAAACAGGAACAATCAACGGCGATTTGATGGCTGGCATGAGTTCAGCGCGAACTATGTACTACACGTTTAGCATGGATTTCAGCGAGATTCTTGGCAATGTATTCAATTGCATCGATGAATCCATTGCGATTCTGTCGCTCATGATTGCAACTCTCAAGGATATCAAAGTTCGGAAAGAGCGGATGCTCCACAATGCAGAAGGGAATTATTGCACAGTCACAGAACTGGCAAATGCCCTTGTTCGTCACGATGGAATTTCTTTCCGCGCAGCGCATCGCATTGTTGCGAAGGTCGTTGGACATATGTTGGACAAAGGCCTCAAAGCAAACGAAATCGATACGGTTGTAATCAATCTTTATTTCCAGGAACTCTTCAACCGAAGTACTTCAATGACAGAAGAGGACTTGCAAGGAGCTCTCGATCCGAGGAAGAACAGTTATAGCAAGAAGACGCTTGGAGGTCCGGCTCCGGAGGAAACCATGCATCAAATTGCTGTCCTCCGCGGTTTACTCAATGAAGATATCGTTGTTACGGAAAGCCGTGAAAACAAAGTAAAAGAAGCAAAAGAGCGACTGGAATCTTTGGTGCAAGAGGCTATCTCTGCCTAGAGACGCATTGCAACACATCGAAATTCCATGATTCTTGTTTTCTTTAAATAGGATTTTAAGAACTATGTTAATTGTTGATACCCTTATCGTTATTCTTGCATTGTTGCTTGGCATTCGAAAGGGAGGAATGGCAATCTGCTTTACGTGTGGAGCCGCTCTGACTTTCATGGTGTTTGTTTGCGGATTACGCCCGACCTCACCCCCCATTGCCGTGATGCTGATTATCTTGTCAGTTACGTCACTCGGTGGTGTTCTCCAGTGCTCTGGAGGGCTTGAATACCTGATAAGTATTGCTGAACGAATCCTTCGTAAGCACCCGAACTTTGTTACTGTTCTGGCGCCATTGATTACATTCCTTTTGGTTACATTCACCGGGACAGCTTTTATGGCAATGGCTCTTTTACCCGTGATTGCAGAGGTCTCTCGAGGTGCAGGCGTTCGTCCTGAACGCGCTCTGGGATCGTCGAGTTGTGCTGCCGTGTTTGGTCTTGTAGCTTCTCCTATCTCAGCTGCAACAGCAGCACTGATAGCTATCTTGGCTACCTACGATGTAAACATCGGCAAAATGATGCTAGTCCTTTTGCCCTCGCTTACGATTGGCGTTATCTTGGGGGCCTGAGTGTTTATCACTATGGGCTTGAGCTTCCCCTGGATTCGGAATATCAGCGACGGTTGAAAACCGGTGAAATACCGGCAATCACAAAAAAAGAGGATTATGTTCCGAGTCCCAAGGTGAAATTGGCGGTCGGAGTGTTTGCGATGTCAATCCTCCTAATCGTCCTTTTGGGAACATTCAAAGGTCTCTTGCCCCACTGGACGGTAAAGGGGAAAACAATCAGCCTATCCATCGTCAATGTAATTGAACTGGTGTGCCTGACGACCTCAGCAATTCTGATTTATCTCTGTGATGTAAAGACAAAGTTACTGACAAAATCGAGCGTTTTCCTCGGGGGTATCTCAGGAGTAATGGTGTGTTTCGGAATCTGCTTCATGTCCGATACGTATTTCGCAGCACACAAGGATGAAATCATTGCCTTGTTCGGCGGCATTCTTAATTCTTATCCCTGGATGTTTGCTGTTGTTCTTGCTTTTGTGGCAGCCGTCATGATGAGTCCCGGTGCTACTACTGCAGCCCTGATTCCAATCGGACTGTCGTTGGGCATCCCGGCGCCATATCTCGTTGCAATGTTCCCGGCTGTTTGCGCAAACTGGATTTTCCCTGTGCATCCGAACCTCATTGCCTCAGTGTCGTTAGATTCGACAGGTAGCACTAGCCTCGGGACTTGGCTATTTAACCACAGCTCGATGAGACCCGGACTTGTGATGCTTGTCTCGAGTATTTGCATGAGTTTCGTACTCGTTTATTTTGTGTTCTGAGCTTCAAAACTTCATGAATAAGCGCATAGGGGCCCTGGCTAACTCGTTATGTGAGGTCAGAGCCCCTGGTTTTGCTTTTATGGTTTGCGCCGTAAACTCATTCCTTCATGAGGGGAATGTAAGACGTAAAGCAGTAGCTAATTCTCCTTCAAGGAGGCTCGGCGTCAGACCGACGGAAGTCGGCATCTAGCGTTTAATCCAATATTTCTCTGTCTTCAGACAATGGACTCGTCAATGTTCTAAAAAGCGTACGGAATAGTTTCGATATTTTCGTAGACATTTTTTGCCACATTCAGTCGCATTTGCAGGTAGCTGATAAGGAACTCAATTACAGTCTTGACGCGGACTAAGTTACACGACTGCGGATTGGGGTAGAGATAAAAATAACGTCTTGGAAATTTCCACAGGCGACGAAGCAGGATTAGTTTCCCGGCAGCAATCTCCTTCTGATAGTAAAGGACTTGGGCTCCATAGGCAATGCCATTTCCTGCCATTAATGAAAATGAAAAAATACTCGAAGTAGGGTAAGAAATAATGCGTCCAAAGTGAGAGAAAATCTTCTTTTCTGTGGCGTCACCATAGAAGGCATCACGTTGAATTATCCGTTTTTCTAGCATTAGTAAAGTATGCTTCTCGCATGTCTCTAGACTGGTCGGGACTCCGTGTAATCGCACATAATCAATCGAGACCATCGGCGAGTATAGGCATTCGCCTAGTACGATTTCATTCTCGTTCGTGGGCTTAGGGGTGTAGCCGTAGCCGATGATAATATCAAGAACACGATCTTGATTTCGGAAGACGACAGGAGGTAGTTCCTTGTGGTCATAGACCTCTAGTTGGATATTTCGGAACGATTCCTTCAAATTGATAAAGCCGTCGAGCAAAAGGTGATTAAAGCAACCCTCGGGGATTCCGAGACGGACTACTCCAGAGGGTTTTGTACAATCTTCGCCGATTAGCTCAAGTAATCTTGCATGTGTACGTACAAGATTCTCAGCATACTTTCTTGCTTGTTGCCCTTTTGAAGTCAAAAAAACTTGGTTTCTATTACGATTAAATAATCTCGCGCCCACTGAATTCTCGAGCTCTGCCATCGTTCGTGATAAAGCAGATGGGGCAATGTTTAATTTTTTTGCGGCAGAGGACAAAGAACCGCATTCCAGAATCACAAGGAACATGCTCCACGCATTTAAGTCATTATGTCTCAGCATAGAAAGCACCTTCGACTATGTTGCGAAAGGACTTCATCTGCAAGCTGAAGCTTGGCTTTGATTTCGATTTCAATCTCTCGAGCTAACAAACGAACGCGGTCTCGTTCTCGGGTCCTTGGGTTTAGGTAAAGGTAGTACTTCCAAATTGGAAACCTCCACAAATTGTCAAGGAGAACAAGTTCTCCGTCTTCTATTTCTTTGTAAATATTGAGTGCCTGGGCACAATAGATAATGCCGTTTCCAAGCACACCGGCCTTCACAAGACTTGAGACTGTCGGATAGAACGTACAAGTTCTAAATTTCCCGAAAATATCAGTGTCTCCGTTATCAAAACTTGCTGTTTCTGAAATTTTCGAGTGTCCAAAAAGAAGGAGTTTAAGTCTCTGAA
>ENA-UONW01000886-UONW01000886.1-human-gut-metagenome-genome-assembly--contig:-CS52-NODE-886-length-41236-cov-10.163838_pt1 | contig 41236 bp, 34 predicted proteins | sample MGYA00242463_ERZ724010 | MGnify/ENA metagenome assembly ERZ724010 | reverse complement strand
GCGAGCTGGCGGAGACGCTGGGCAAGGTGCAGCCGTTTAGGTATCGCGGGTATGTGTTTGATGAGGAAACGTGGCTGTACTATCTGCGGAGTCGGTACTATAATCCGGGGTGGGGTCGGTTTGTCAATGCGGATAATATGATTGCTGAACTGAATTTGTTTACTTATTGCAAAGATAGCCCAATTCTTTTATATGATCCCAATGGCAAATGGTCTTTGAATAAGACTGTAATTGAAGACGCAAAATCATATGTGCGTAATATAGTTAATCAAACTGCTGCTCTAATAAGCAAAGCTGTTCTTAATTACAATTTTGAGATCAGTGAAGAGCAAAAAATTGAACAGTTTTTTGACGATGTTAGCCAAGAATTGGGGTATAGCATGCCTAAAGATAACGGTTCAGGTTCGTGGAAGTATTATGCAAATTCAGTGGTGAAAACTGATGGTAAAATCAAGAAAATACTCTCTGCTATTTTGGAGCTTTCTGTAACGACGGCAAGTGGAGTTATAACTACCGCTATTATTAGTAGTATGCCTGTCGGTGGCGCTGTGGCAATGGCGGAATATGGTGTTGAAACGCTTATTAAAGATGCGATTACCTCACAATACCCTACGATTCCTGATGGCGTTTATACAAGCGAAACTGTTGAGTACCGTGAATCATTGGGATGGAAGACGGAGTATGTTGTTTATTATCATTATCTTCATGGGTATGATTCGAATGGGTATTATTACTCAGCAATTTGGAAGCAGACTTTCGCACTTACACCTTTTGGGACAGATCAATATAATTTCATCTATAAGCAAAGAAATTAAGGAGAAAATGGTATGCATGCTCATGATTTTAAGATAGTGTATAAGGGAAATAAGGGCATTGCGTTGCAATGCATACATTGCGGACAACCAGCGAGGCTAAGACCAAAATATGATCGAACACGGAAAATTGTTAATTTTTTCTTGTACACACCACTTCTTTGTCTTGCCATGATGTCAAAGAATCACTGGATAGGATTTGGATTTTTAGTGTTAGCTCTGTTGATTTTGTATGTTGTATTGCCGTTCGTATATGCAATTGTTTTAAAAAATGTAAAATGCCAAGAAAAATTCTTTGAAAACTGCAAAAAGATGATTTGAACAGATGTAAATAAATGGTACTTTACTAATCCGCCCGTCGCGTCCTGTGCTTCGCGCACAAGCCGCCGACGGGCGGGCTTTTATTCCCCCTCTACCTACTACACAATTTTCTAACACGCTACTAACGGGAGGTATTAACCATGAACGAACTTTTCCTTTCCGGCACGATTCTCACTCTCGTCAAGGCGCCCACGACGGGCGACACTTCGCACGTCGTCTGCCAGCTGCGGTATTCGCACCGCAATCGGCAGCAGCAGGTGATTCACGAAACCTACACGGTTCATGTGTGGAATCACCTTGCGGACTGGGCGGTCCAGACGTTGAAACCCGGTGTGCGGGTGTATGTCAAGGGGTATCTGACGCAGAAGCTGCGCGGCGATGCTGTTATGACAGAGGTCACCGCCGCGCAGTTTTTTGTCCAGTCCCCTGCTGGGGTGGATGCGGAAAAGCAGCTGGCAAGCTGAGAAAAATCATCAGTGCCTCGTAAAGGAGGTCTGCATATATAAAAAGGAGGTCACATGGCAAACATTTCATCCTCCGAGCTGATTGCGCAGTTCCAAACGGCACTGCGTGATGGCTGGGGGTACATCTACGGCGCGTCGGGCGAAATCTGGACGCAGGCACAGCAGAACGCCGCGAGCCGTGAACAGACAAAGAAATATGGTCAAAAGTGGGTCGGACACCGCGTGGCGGACTGCTCCGGCCTTTTTGCGTGGGCGTTTCGGCAGCTCGGCGGGTACTGCTATCACGGCAGCAACACCATGTTTCGCCGTTACAGCAGCGCATCCGGCAGCCTGTCCGCCGGGAAACGAACCGATGGCGCGCCGCTCAAACCCGGTACAGCTGTCTACAAATTCAACGCTTCGGAGGGCTATCACCACGTCGGATTGTATATTGGCGAGGGCGTAGTCATCGAAGCCAAAGGCACGGCGTATGGCGTGGTCAAGTCGAAAATCGGCAGCGGATGGACGCATTGGGGCGAGCTGAAAGGCGTGGATTACGCCGAGAAAGGAGAACAAATTGCAATGAATGAAACGAAATTGGCGGTCGTGACGACGGCATCCGGCAGTTTGAACATGCGCAAAACGGCGAGCAAGTCCGCCGAAGTGATTGCGAAAATCCCGCAGGGCGCGATCGTAACTGTTCTTATGGAAGCGGATGACTGGTGGCGCGTGCAGTACAAAAACAGCACCGGCTGGTGCGCGGCGGAGTTACTCATGAAGCAGGAAAACGCGGATAATCAGGCGCGGAGGAGCATCCGAATCGTCGATAGCGCCGGAAACGTGTTTGAACCTGTGGGTGATTTTACGGTGAAGGTGGCGAACGCAGATGTGGGCGATTCTTGAACAGATGCGCGACCACGCAACAACCATCGTTGGACTTGTGACGGCGCTGACGCTGATGTACAGCTGGTTCCGGAAGCCGATGAAGCAGCTGATTGCAAGGGAACAGCAGCAGGAGGAAGATCTTGCGATTCTGACATGGGCGTTTTTGCAGAATGCGCATGACAACTATACGCGGCAGGGCTGGTGTACTGCGGCGGAAAAAGAGCAGGTGCTGAATATGCACAAAAGTTACGCGGCGAAAGGGCGAAACCACCTGTCCGCAAGCTATGAGCAGGACATTCTTGCTCTGCCGGAAACGCCGCCAGAAGGGAGACGAGGCAAATGACGAAGCAGAAAGCATACGTCCAGTTCAGCAAACGGATTGTTCTTTTGGTCACTACTGCAGTGACAGTGATTTCGCTGCTGGCGGTGGTGCTGTGCTTTTTCCGCAGCGACACCGAAGCGCTGATTAGTACGGTTCGGACGTACATCAACTACGCGACGATTGTTTTCGCAGCGTACAGCGGCAACTCGGTGTTCGAGAAGTGGCTGACGCAGGGGAAGAGCGGCGAGGCGGCTGAGAATACGGCTGAAGCGTAAGGCAATATTCCTTGCAGCAATTCTTGTAAAATATCAAAAGTGCCCATCAGCAGTCGTGCTATTCGCCGCCTGCTGATGGGCATTTTTGTTTATTCCTTTTGAGCAGCAACACGTTTGCTATCCATTGCTAATGTTGCCATTAGCAGTTCCCGCGATTCTTCTTGGAAGCCAATCAGTTCATTCCAATTGCTGCTTTTTACGGCGGTAATCAATTCCTGCCTGATTTCCTCGTTGGGAATGAATGCCGTTTCGGAATCCTCGTTATATCCCAAATGGTAAACTCATCAAAGTTATTTAGCGCAGACTGTGTTTTTTCTTTCCTGATAGGAAGAATGCCTGTCAGATAAGCCAGCTGAATACACTTCGTCGGCTCTGTTTCCTTAAACATGCCTCGAAGAAAGTTGATGTAATCTTCCTGTACCTTCGCATTGGCAGCTTCGTCACGAATCAGAACATCCCATTCGTCAATAATAATGATGAATTTCTGACCTGTCTTTTCTTTCACCTGTGAAAGGGCATTCGGCAGCGTTGCAGCATTCTCTGTAAGTACAGATGGATAGATTTCTCGGAGTTCAGCCAGCACGCTGCTTGTAATGTACGCTGCAACATGCGCCGCGTCAACGCAGTTTGCCAGAAACCACTGAACGTCGATGTGAATCACGTCGTATTTGTTTAGATGCTTCTTGAAGTCGGCAGACTTGCTGATTTCCAATCCGGCGAACATTGCTTCCGAGTCGCAGCCCTTGCTGTAATACGCCGTCAGCATATTGGCGGTGATGGACTTCCCGAACCGCCGCGGACGGCTGTTGCAGATATACCCTTCCATCGTGCCAAGAACGCGATTGATGTATGCAATCATACCGGTTTTGTCAACATAAATTTGCGAGTTCAGCGCAACCTGAAAAGCGCTGTTGTTCGGATTCACAAAGCGCCCCATTGCCTCTGCTCCTTTCCGAAGGATGTTTGCTGAGGTTTTGATTTCTGTGACTGCTCAAATGAAATCACCCCTTAACCTGCTCTTATTTTACTATTGATTTCGGGAAATAGCAAGGAAATCGTAGGACGGGCAGCATCAATTTTTCAATACGAAGGAATGCACTCTGCAACGATATTTCAAGAGAAACGGGGAAAATCTTCATTTTTGTAAGCAATGATTGAAAGTATAGTTAGAATGTTTGCCGACAAAGATGAAGATTTCTGCTGCAAAATTGCATAAGGCAATTGATACTATTTCCAGATTCGCCTGCGCTATCTGCTTGCACCTTTTCCGTTCTGGCGTCCGGTCGTTCCATTTAGCGTAGCGCTGCTACGCTGCATTTCACTCCCGTTAGCCAGAACGAAAAATTCGCGGCGCATATTAGCGCATTCTCATCTGGAAATAGTATAAAATGCTAATCAAGACGAAAGAAACTGCTTTTAAGTTGCGACTTCTGGATTTTCCGCCATCATCAGCATTGGCTATGAAAAAAGATATATTTTTTTTGCCATTGACGGTACATCCTACTCTGTTCTTCATGACCGCACCTCACGATACTTTCGCTCCAGTCCTTCCGTTTTCTCCCGAATTTCCTCTGCAATCTGTTTGCATACTTTTGTCGGCATTCCAGCCACTCGTCCTACTGCTAATACGTCCTTCATGCCGGGGTCACGCCCATTGCCATTCACCGTGGTCGTGTGTTCACCATAATACGTTGTACTCCAATGCCGATGTCTACGGGCATTCAAGGATTATCAACTCTTGAAAATGTTCTCCACGATATGCGTCATTCCCTGTTGTCGCAATCCAATACTGGCATTTCTCGCGCCAACGCCCTCAAACTGGCATTTGCCGGAATAATAAAATTGCTCTTATACTTTCCATGTTGCATTGCAATGAACTTGACATTCCTATGCGAAAAACGATGAAATTACTGGAAAATATTCTTCAACTTTGGAAAACAACAAGTTAATCTGACTGAGTAGCCAGTCGATGTAAACTGGTGCGGTAGTGAATACAGGCTGACTGTATATTGCAAAAAAAGCAGCGAAACTTTCATTTTTGCAATCAAATATTGAAAGTATAGTTCCATGATGGCTATGCATGCGTCATTTTCCAAGGGGAAGAATACTTACTTGATATTGCTCTTCGGCGCGGGACTTTCTTTTCGCAGGGCGTTTTGCTATCATAGAATTGCTTTTTGCTTGCGCGACGTCGTTCGCCGCCTTTTTTGCGCAGGTTCGGTGTGACGCGGACGTTTTGCGCGAAATAATGAAAGAATGTCGCAACTGGTGAAGTAAAGAAAAGAAAAAAACAAAAACGCCCTTTGCGCGAATATGTTATTTTGTGTTCATTTGTGCTATTGTGTCAAAGATATTCCATTGTTTCTGGTGAAAACTTGTGCTATACTATTATCAATAGAACCGATAGGAATTCGGTTCAACAATTGCAAAGGAGGCTTCCCTATGAAGAAATTCCTCTCCGTCGTATCTCTGCTGATGGCGCTCATGATGCTCTGCACCAGCGCGCTGGCGAACGAACAGAAATATGATGAACCCGTGACGGTGCATTTCGTTCGTTCCACGGACGACACGCTCGACGCGAACTACTTCTCGCAGCATCCTGACAAGACCATGACCGACAACCTCTGGTGCGATCTGTTCCGCGACGAGCTGAACATCAACGTGGAATACGACTGGATCGTGAAGAGCGGCGACGAATACAACCAGAAGCTGGCTGCGGAGCTGGCCGTCGGCGCCATTCCGGAGTTCGTGAACGTGACCGCTCTGCAAGCCAAGCAGCTGTATGAGGCGGGTCTGATTATGCCGCTCGACGAAATCTACAACGAGTACGCAACCGAGCAGACCAAGCGCGTCATGCTGGAAACCGGCACTTCTCCCTTTGACGCGGTCACCTTCGACGGTCAGCTTTACGCGCTGCCCGTGGTAGACGCAACGCTGATGATTGCCGACCTGATGTGGATTCGCACGGACTGGCTGGAAAAGCTGAACCTGCCCGTTCCCACCACCATGGACGAGCTGATTGCTACGGCGAAGGCCTTCGCTGAGGCTGACTTCGACGGCAACGGCGTGAACGACACCATCGGCATGGCCGTGTCCAAGACGCCTTGGGATCAGCTGTTCACGCTGAAGGGCTTCTTCAATGCGTTCGATTCCTATCCTGAAATCTGGGTGGACGACGGAACGGGCAAGCTGGTGTATGGCTCTACGCTGCCCGGTACCAAGGACGCGCTGGCGACGCTGCATCAGATGTATGTGGACGGTCTGCTGGATCCTGAATTTGCCGTTAAGGATGACGGCAAGGTGGCGGAAGCGACCACTTCCGGCAAGTGCGGCATCATGTTTGGCGCACAGTGGAACTCTATTTACCCCCTGCAGAACAGCAAGAACCTTGAGCCCGAAGGACAGTGGCAGGCGTTCCCCATCGTAACGGCTACCGACCACAAGGCGAAGGCGCAGACGGACGTCGGCACTACCGCTTGGACCGTGGTTCGCAAGGACTGCGAGCATCCCGAAGCCGTTGTGAAGATGTACAACCTCTTCATCGACAAGTGCTGGGGCCCCAACAACGAGAACGGCGTGTACTACGCGCCCCTGGATTCCGAATCCATCTGGAAGCTGTCCCCTGTGACCCCCACCAAGCCTGACAAGAACCTGAAAGCTTTCCTCGATCTGGAAGCGGCGCGTCAGTCCGGCGATTTCTCTCAGGTCACCGGTGAAGGCTACTCCATCCTTCAGAAGCTTCAGGCGTTTGAATCCGGCTCCGAGGAAGGCTTCGCCCTGTGGGGCTGGGAGCGCATCTACGGTGCGGAAGGCGCTTACGGCGTGCTGAACTACTACCAGGAAAACAATCTGACGCAGGACATGATGTTCGTTGGCGCACCCACCGAAAGCATGACCCTGTACATGAGCTACCTCAAGGACCTGCAGAACGAAACCTTCGTGAAGATCATCACCGGCGAGGAAACCATTGACGCTTTCGACCAGTTTGTGGAAAACTTCTACGCCAACGGCGGCGACGCGATTACTGAAGAAGTCAACGCATGGTATGCTTCCTTGAAGTAATCTGACCGGTTGACTAACGGGGGCTGGTGACAACATCAGCCCCCGCTTTCAAATCAATTCCAGCAGGGGGTGACGACTGTGGAAAAAAGCATTGTAAGCAAAAATTACGTCAACCTGAAGCGCGTTCGGAGAAGAAAACGCTTGTGGCGCGAGCTGCCTTTTCATCTAATGCTGCTGCCCGGCGTTATTCTTGTCTTCATCTATATGTACCTTCCCATGATTGGGCTGAAGATCGCATTTGAGAACTTTATTCCGGCGAAGGGACTGTTTGGTCCTCAGAAATTTGTCGGCATGAGGAACTTCCAAATGCTGCTGCGAAATCCCCAGACGATGCCTGCGCTCCGCAACACGATCATCATCTCGGCGTGGAAAATGGCACTGCATCTGCTCGTGCCTGTCATCGTGTCCATTTTGCTCAATGAGATTCGAAGCAATGCCTTCCGGCGCATCTCGCAAACCTTGATTTATCTGCCCCACTTCCTGAGCTGGATTATTCTGGCGGGTATTATGATTGACCTGCTGTCGCCCAATGGCGGTCTTGTCAATCGCTTCCTGGGGCTATTCGGCGCTGAACCGATTTTCTTCCTTGGCAGCAACAAATGGTTCCGATTTACGCTGGTGTTTACCGACGTATGGAAGGAATTTGGCTTTGGTACGATTGTGTATCTGGCTGCTATTACCAACATTGATCCCACCCAGTATGAAGCCGCGACCATTGACGGCGCCAACCGCTTTCAGCGGATCATGCATGTCACCTTGCCCAATATGCGCATGATTATCGTGCTGATGATGGTGCTGAGCCTTGGCAACGTGCTCAATGCCGGTTTTGATCAGGTTTATAACATGTACAGCGAGGCTGTTTATCCCACCGGCGATATTCTGGATACGTTCATTTATCGCCTGAGCTTTAAGAACGGTCTGTGGGGACAGTCCGCCGCTGTGAGCATGTTCAAATCCGTTGTATCGACACTCTTTATCTCTGTAAGCTATCTGTGTGCCTACAAGTTCGCAGATTACAGAGTTTTCTGATGAGGAGGCGCGTGGTATGGTTAAGTCAAAGAGCTTCGGAGCCCGGGTATTCGTTGTGGTCAACGCCCTGGTAATCGGTTTGCTGGCCGCGTCTTGCTTGATTCCGCTGATTCACGTATTCGCCATCTCCCTGTCAGATAAGTCCTCTGCCTCCGGCGGACTGGTTGCGCTGTGGCCGGTGAAGTTCACGCTGGAAAGCTATAAGTATGTCATCAACCGCGCTCCCTTCTGGACGGCGATGCTTGTTTCGCTCAAGCGTGTGCTGGTCGGCGTGAGTCTGAACATGTTTTTCTGCATCATTTGCGCCTATCCGCTGAGCAAGGAAACAAACCAGTTCCGCTCCCGCACGGTGTATGCATGGTATTTCTTCATTACCATGCTGGTTTCCGGCGGCATGATTCCGCTGTACATGGTCATTAACCTTACTGGACTCAAGGGAACCTTCTGGTCGCTGGTGATTCCCGGCGCTGTCCCTGTGTACAACATTATTCTGCTGCTGAATTTCTTCCGTCAGACGCCCCGAGAGCTGGAGGAGGCCGCCATCATGGACGGCGCCAGCCAGTGGCGCATTCTGTGGCAGATCTTTGTGCCCACCTCCAAGGCGGCGCTCGCCACCGTCGCCCTGTACTCCACTGTGTATCACTGGAACGAATGGTTCAACGGCATCATCTACAGCAGAGGTCCGGAGCAATATCCTTTGCAGAGCTACATGCGAACCATCGTCATTGACCAGAAGCTCACGCAGATGGGCGCCGGCGACTGGGAGGCGCTTGCCTTGGTATCCGACAAAACCGTGAAATGCGCCATGATTTTTGTAGCATGCTTCCCGATGCTGGTGCTGTATCCTTTCTTGCAGCGCTACTTCGTCAAGGGCATGGTGCTGGGGTCTGTGAAGGGATAATTGCGCATGCATAAACAGCCGCTGGGTCTAAATCGCCGTGGGTTCATCCGCCTGCTGGCCATCACGGTCGCCGTGGTGCTGGTGTTCTATGCCATCGGGCTTTACCTGAACCATATGGGATTGCAGACCCTTCATGGGAACATGGAGGCGCTTAGCGAACGGGAATGCAGCTATATTGCGTCGCAAATCAATCTGGAGGTCGGAAATCTGATTACCCAGTGTCAGGAGCTTGCAGCGGATAAGGAGCTGCTGCGGTATGTCATCGCCTATCCGCGGCTCAGCGCCTATCAGCGCATCGCCAGCATTAGCGGGCTGTCTGATAAGCTGCTCCGCATGAAGCGCTCGTGTGATTTGCTGGAAAACGCAAAGATCCTGCTGCCGCAGATCGACCGCGTTATCTCGACGGAAAAATCCATCTATGATACGATGGATCGGAGCGAATACGCGACTTTCCGGCAATTGGTGGACGGAAAGCTGCTGCGCATCGCAGAGCATGGGGACAATCTGTACATGCTTTGCAGCTCTGTAACGCGGGGCGAGCCGATGTTCCTCATTTCTGTCTGCATATCGCCGGAACGTCTCGAACGGCGAATGCGCCTGTTGGCCAGCGAAAACGCGCTGGACATGACGCTGTATACGCCGGAAGGCACGGTGTTTTTCAGTGCCGGAACGAAAAATGGGTTGCTGTCCGCCGGAAAGGAGGGCAGCAGCCTTTTGGGCGTGCAGGGGGAAAGCACTTTTTCCGCAGAGGCGGAAATACCGCTGCTGCATCTTACGCTTCGCTGTGTCGGCACGATAGCGGATGAATTGCAGCCGCTGATGCGCCATCGTATGTGGGTCTGCCTGCTGACCGCGCTGGCGCTGGTGCTGCTGGTTATTTATCTTACCTATTTCCGGCGATATATCCTTCAGCCGCTGGACACCATTGCCGATTCCCTGCGTCAGGCGGGCGAAACTGGACATTTCCATATTGACCGCTCGGATGCGGGCTTTGACGACCTCTACGCCCAGTTTAACTCCATGATGGAGAATCTGGAAAGCCTCAAGGCGCAGGTTTATGAGGAACGGCTGCGCGCACAGCAGGCGGAGATTCGGCAGCTGCAAATGCAAATCAATCCGCATTTCTTTTACAACACGCTCTTTATGGTCTACCGCATGGCGCAGCAGGACGGCAACGAAGACATTGCGCGGCTGAGCCTGAATCTGAGCCGCTATTACCGCTACATCACGATCATTCCGGAGCATGACGTTCCCCTGCGCGACGAGGTGAACCATATCCGGCAGTACCTGGAAATTCAAGGGATGCGTTTTTCTCCACGGGTGCGCGTGCATATGAACGAGCTGCCGGAGGAAATCGCGCAGGAAAACATACCGCCGCTGATTCTTCAGCCAGTGGTGGAGAATGCCTTTGTGCATGGCGTGAAGAACAAGCAAAGCGGCGGCGTGGTGGAGGTCAGCTTTATCATGGAGCAGGATCGCTTCGGCGTAACGGTATATGATAACGGCGGAACGATGGATGCGGAGAACGTGCGCCGCCTGGACGAGCGAATGCGCGCCGGAGAACTGGCGGAGGGCAGCGCGCTGTATAACCTGTATCGCCGCATGGAGCTGCTCTACGGTGATCATTATGAGCTGAAACTGGAAAGCTTTGCGGACGGATTGTCTGTGACAATCCTATTCCCGAGGACAGGGAGGTGAGGCGGCGTGGAATCGCTTCTTATTGTCGATGACGAGGTTATCATTGCCGACGGATTGTACCATATGCTTCAGGAAGTGTTTCAGGACAGGCTGGAGGTTCGCCGCTGCTACAGCTGCGACGAGGCGTGCGCCGTGCTGAACCGCAACCGCGTGGATATTCTGCTGACCGATATTGAAATGCCCGGAGCGTCGGGGCTGGAGCTTCACCGCATGGTGCGCGAACGCTGGCCGATGACCCGCGTTATCTACCTGACCGGCTATTCCGATTTTGAATATGCGCGCCGAGCGCTGAAGCAGCGTGCGTTTGCGTATGTACTCAAAAGCGAAGGCGACCAAGTGCTTATCAGCACGGTGGAAAGAGCGGTAGAGAACCTGCAGGAGGAAAGCGCGAGGCTGATGCGGCAGGCGGCGGTGGCGAGCGAATATGCAAGGCAGCTGCGGCAGCTGGTGTTCCATGCCATGCACGGCGGACAGCTGCAAGAGGAATCGCTGCTTGCCGCCATCAAGAACAGCGGTTTTCCCTTTGACGCACATCGACCGGTGCGTATGGGATATGGCATGTTCGGCGCAGCCATGCGCCCCGAGCTTCTGCATCAGTCGATGAACCTGATTGAGGAGCTGATGCGCCCCCATTTGCCGATGCTGCTGACCGACATGAATGCCCGCTGCTTCTCCATTGTGTTTCAGCCCTCGGAGGAGGACAGCGCGCTGCTGGAGGGACACCTGGAGAATGCGCAGCGGATGATCGAGCAGCAGGGACAGCAGCTGACGGTCTGCCTGATGGACTGCGAAACAGAATGGAAGGCATTGGGGAAGGGAGCGGTGCAGATGCTGGAGCTGATCAATCAGGTCAGCCCCGCGTCCGGCGAACTGGTCACGCTGCACGCGACGCAGGCGCAGCCAACGTCCTCGATGCCGCTGGTATCCGTCAGCGACGGACAGGCAAGCCTTATCCGCATGAAGGAATACCTGCTTACCGGTCAGGAGGATCTCTTTGCTGAAGAAACCCCGCGTTTTTTTCAGCTTCTGGCAGATACCAGCGATAAGCGAAGCACCGATGAGCTTTACGAGGCGCTGGCGCAGTTCATGCGCGATTGCAGCGGCGCCTTCCTGACGGGCGACATTGCGTCGCCCGCGCTGGAAAGGCTGGTGATTAAGCCCGGAACGCCGCTCAGCGAGCTGCAGCGCAAGCTGAACCATCTGGCGCAGGAGGTATTCAATGCACGCTCCAAAAAGCAAATGCACCGTCAGCGACACATTGTGCGGCAGATTGACCAGTATATAGCCGAGCATCTAAGCGGCGATTTGTCGCTCACCGCGATTGCGGACGCGCTGCATTTCCATCCCACCTACATTTCGCGTGTGTACCGTGAATGCAGCAGCGTGTCGTTCAGCGACAGCATTGCACAGTCCCGGCTGAAGAAGGCGTGCAGCCTCCTCAGCGAAACCGACCAGTCTATCGCCTCTATTGCGGAGCAGACGGGCTTCAATACCGCCAACTATTTTGCCCGATGGTTCCGGAAATGGATGGGCTGCACCGCGCAGGAGTATCGGGAACGCTCGCGAGATCATGCGTAATACGATTTCCGGATTCAACTGCGCCATCTGCTTGCGCCTTTTCTGCTCTGGCGTCTGCTCATTCCAGTCAGGAATGATGCGGTCAGGATGAATGGTGTTGAAGTTGGCATTGCGGTTGACTTTCCGCTTTACTTCCACTCTGTTATGATCATATACGCATTTTTGTCTAACAAATTCCGACGTTGGCGAAGGGGACTAGATAAAACGACATGGCAGCAAACATTGATTTATCGAAAGCGGAGCATGCTTATTTATATCTGTCGCCGTTGTAATGAAAAGCGGAGGCTGCACATGAATCCCTTGGTATATTCAAAATACATGCAATAAACGGTGGAAAAAAGCACATATTTTCAATTTGGTAGCGAAAAACGACAGTTTGGTCGAAGAACAATCCATTGCTTCTTTCTGTGGTTATAATAAAATCAGATATCGGGGGATTTCCAATTGCCGCTATAGGAGGTGCACCCTGGCGGAGGATTGAGAGCTCGAAGTTCCCCGAGAATAATCTGCTTGTTTGTTCACACACCGGAAAGAAAACAATGGAGGTATCATTGATGAAGATCAACACGAAGCGGGTAGTCAGCGTGATCATCACAGCCGTGATGATGGTTGTGATGTTGCCCAGCTTTGCCATGGGCGAAAGCGGCAAGAAGTATACCGAAACACTGCAGCCGGAAGGCTGGACACTGGTTGAAAATGAAGGCGGCGCAACCCTGAGTTACACCAAGGGCGGCGGCGTGGATCTGATTGAAGTGGATGGTTACGCCTTCAAGGATTTGGATCGTGACGGCGAACTGGACGTGTTTGAAGACTGGCGCGTGGACTACAAAGAACGCTCCCGCGACCTGGTCACGAACGGCGGCCTGAGTCTGGAATTCCAGTTGGGCTTGAAAATGAACCCCTTTAGCGTCGGCACTCCTGCCAAAACCCTGGCGGATACCACCAAGACTGCGCTGAATCTGGGTTATCGCCACATCCGTTTCAGCTCCGTAGGCGCTGAATTGATTACCACCTGGAACAACGAGATTCAGAAGCACATCGAAGCAAATACCGACGTGGTTGCTATCCCTGCCACCTTCATTGCCGACCCGCTGGAAGGCAACGGCGTGACCGACTGGCCCGGCAACCTGGCGCTGGCCGCCACCTTCGATCCGGAATTGGCCCATGAATATGGCCGTACCTTGTCCAAGGAATGGCATTCCATGAACCTGACCATGAACGTCGGCCCCCAGGTTGACCTGGCGACTGAACCCCGCTGGTCCCGCAACGACATGACCTTTGGCGAGGATCCTCAGCTTTCTATCGACATGACCCGCGCTATGATCAACGCCTGGCAGTCCACCTACGACGATGACGGCAACGACCTGGGCTGGGGCAAGGACTCCGTCAATATCCAGGTGAAGCACATCATGAGCGAGGGCGCCGGCGAGGGCGGCCGTGAAGCCCATACGCTGGACGGAGCTTACGCCGTGTATCCCGGCGGCCAGTTCTATACCAGCATCTTGCCTTACTTCGCGGCGCAGGATCTGCCCGGCAAGACTGGCATGGTGTCCTCCGCAATGACCAGTTTCTCCATCGGCGTGGATGAAAACGGCGACTCCGTCCTGGGCGAGCGCGTTTCAACCAGCTACAACGCCGAAAAGATCAACGGCCTGTGGCGCGCTGCCAACGGCTGGGACGGCTACATCCTGACGGACTTCAACACCCACGTTGATAAGTGCTTCGGCATGGAAGAATACACCGTTCCGCAGCGCCTTTGGCTGGAACTGGAAGCCGGAATCGACGCCTGGGGCAATATGGGCGGCAAATATGAAGAAGATATTGCCGTTGCTGTGGAAGCCTACAACTATGGTGTGGAACGCCTGGGAAAGGAAGCTGCCGACCAGATCATTTTCGACAGTACCCGCCACATTCTGGACACCCTCTTCAACGTGGGCGTCGTGGATAACCCCTATGTTTCCGAAGCGGTTGCCGCTTCCGTGCCCAATAACGAAGAACATACCGCCATGGCTCGCGAAGCGCTGCTCAAGTCCATCGTGATGCTCAAGAATACTGACAACAGCGTGATCAAGCCTGCGGGCGATGAAAAGTTGACCGTTTATATTCCCTACAAGTACTCTCCCGCAACCACGAGCCGCCGCGGCACCACCCCCGCTTCCTTCGCTCCTTCAATGGATATTGCCGTGGCCTCTCAGTACTTCAACGTGATCACTGACACAGTTGGAACGCCCAGCGGTGAAGGAAACACCTATCTGCCCGGGGACGTAATCCGCGCTTCCGCCGAGGACATCGCGAAGGCCGATCTGGTGATCGTACGCGTCGCCAGTCCCAAGAGCAACGCTCCCACCACCGGCTATGACGAAAACATGAAGGTACCCGCTGACTACGAGTACATTCCCCGTTCCCTGCAGTATCGTCCTTACACCGCCGATAACATGTACGTCCGCTTCGAGTCCATCGGCGGCCAGATTACGCTGGAAGCCTTCGAGGGCGTCTACGGCACTGAGTACGATTATGTTAAGGAAAACCGCTCTTACTTCGGCAAGACCGGCACCGTCAGCAACGAGGCGGACCTGGACTTCGTACTGGAAATCGACGAGCTCACCGGCGATATTCCCCTGGTTCTGGTGATGAACCTCAACAGTTCCATGGTGTGGTCCGAAATCGAACCCTCCGCGGACGCGATCCTGGTATCCTTTGGCGGCGGCCGCACTCACTCCGCCCGCGACGAGATCCTCTTTGAAATCATCGCCGGCAACTATGAGCCCTCCGCCCTGCTGCCCATGCAGCAGCCCCTCGATATGGAAACCGTGGAAGCCCAGTACGAGGACGTGCCCCGGGATATGGACTGCTATGTGGACGCCGACGGCAACACCTACGATTTCACCTTCGGCCTCAACTGGAGCGGTGTGATCGACGACGAGCGCGTGGCCAAGTACAACGTGGAGCCTATCGTCGGCACCAATCCTCTGGAATAAATCAGATACATCAATTGGTTCCCTGCAAGGAGGCAGGGCGTGCCGGGCTGATTGACCCGGCACCCCGCCAAATTTGACGGCGGCAGGCCGTTCGTCTGAACGCCGTCGTCAACCTGCGGGAAACGCTCCGAAAGCGCATGGACGCTCGGCGGGAAGCGAAGGAATCGATAGATCGTTTTTGAATCCTCCTTTCTCTCAAACCTGATCAAATTCCTTTCTTCTCCGCTGTGCTTCATGACAGCGGCGGCGTCTGGTGCTGCAAGCCATTCCTGCATTCGCAAATTGGCTTTCTCCCCGGCGCCGTTTTCTTTCTGAACGACTGATCCATCAAGATAAGGAGCATGCGTATGCGAAAGGTGAGAATAACAACCGGGCTGTCATGTCTGATGGCTTTCATCCTGTGCTTCGTGATATTCGGCTCGAACCTGGCCATGAGCTATGATACCGTTGTCAACGGCATGCTTGGCGTGCAGACCAGCAAAGTCATCAACGATGAAAGTGTCGAGGATGAGGATACGATATATTATAAGAGCGCTTATGGCGACATCAACGCAAAAACGCTTAAGGTACTCAAGGAAGACACCTATACGGAGGCAGTGCAGGAGCAGGAAGAAGGCACCGTATTGCTTTACAATAAGGACAACGCTCTGCCGCTAAGCAAGGATGAGCAAATATCTCTGTTTGGCCATGCAGTCGTGCAGCCCTTGTACCGCAATCAATCTGCTGGTTCCCGCGCCTATTCCACTAAAACGGGCGTTGACCTGTATAAGGCGCTGGGCACCCTGAAATTCAAGGTGAACCCCAAGCTGTACAACGCATACCGCCAAAGCAAGACCGAGAGAAAAACCGGCGCAGGCACGTTCTTTGCGGAAAACGCCGATCCGTCCGCATTATGGTCGCTGGGTGAGGAACCCATCAGTTTCTACACTGACGATGTGAAATCCTCCTGGGCAACCGGCTTTAACGATGTAGCTATCGTGATGCTGACCCGGGAGGGCGGCGAAGGCGTAGAGCTCTACACCCAAACCCCCACGGAAGGCATCAGTCAGCTGGCGCTGAGCCAGGATGAAAAAGATTTGCTGGCCATGATTCGGGATTCCGGCTCGTTCAAGAAAACCGTTGTGCTGCTTAATACAGGCAACCCCATGGAGGTAAACTGGGTCGAGGAGTACGACGTGGACGCTGTGCTGTGGATTGGCTGTCCGGGTGAAAAAGGCTTCATCGGCGTGGCGAACATCCTGATTGGCAACGCCAATCCCTCCGGCAAGCTGGTGGACACCTATGCGGTCAGTTCCCTGTCCGCCCCAGCCGTGGTCAATAATACCTTCAGCAACCAGCAATGGGCCAACTTGACAGAAGCGCTGCAGAAATCCTCCTCCAACGCTTCCGAAATTTCCTATTACACCGTGCAGACCGAGGGAATCTATATCGGTTATAAGTATTACGAAACCCGGTATGAGGACCAGGTGCTGGGGCGGTTCAACGCCACCGGTTCCGCAGGATCCATTGATGGCGGCGCCTGGGACTATGCCAAGGAGGTTTCCTATCCCTTCGGTTATGGCCTGAGCTATACCACCTTCGATCAGAAGCTGGACAGCGTGACGGTGGAAGATAAAACTGTGACGGTGACAGTCACCGTTACGAACACCGGCAGCGTGCCCGGCAAGAGCGTGGTGCAGGTGTATGCCCAAACGCCCTATGGCGAATATGAGCAGAAAAACAAAGTGGAAAAATCCGCTATCCAGCTTTTGGATTACGGCAAGACTGCCATGCTGCAGCCCGGCGCTTCCGAAACGCTGACAATCGTATGCGACAAGTATCTGCTGGCCAGCTATGATTATACAAACGCAAAGGGCTATATCCTCAGCGAAGGCGATTATTACATCGCTATCGGCGATGATGCGCACGACGCCCTGAACAACGTACTGGCCGCCAAAGGTGCCACCGGTATGGTAGATGTGCAGGGCAATCCCACGGAAGGCACGGCGGCCAAGGCTTTCCACTTCACCGGCAGCTTTGACGATGAAACCTACCGCTATTCCGCCACTGGCGCGAGGGTGACCAATCAGTTTGAGGACGCGGACGTGAATTACTGGTATCCCGATTTGGTCACCTATCTGTCCCGAAGTGACTGGCAGGGCACCTATCCCGTTCAGCCTGTGGCGGGCCTGACCCTGAACGATGAAATGATTCGAATCCTGGATGGCAAGATTTATGAAAAGCCCGACAATGCTCCCGCCGTGGACGCCATTTCCCAGGGCGACCAGCAGGGCATCATGCTGATTACCATGAAGGGGCTGGATTACAACGACGACCTGTGGGAAACCTTCATCAGCCAGATGACCATTGAAGAAATGGCTGCATTGATTGCCAACAACTTTGGCACGGAAGCCGTTGATTCCGTTGGTAAGCCCGCTACCCCCGCGGGGGATGGCCCGGACGGCATCGGCGGTTATACCGATAACTATTCCGCCGAACTGGGGAAGGGTTTGAAAACCACGTCCTATCCCAATGAAAGCCTGCTGACCGCCGCCTTCAACAAGGACCTGCTGGATAAGCGCGGCGCGTTGCTGGGCGAAGAAGGTTTGTTCATGGGCCTGGTGGAAATCTGGGGCCCCGGCTGCAACCTGCACCGCACCCCCTTTGGCGGCCGCAGCTTTGAATACTTTTCCGAGGATGCCAACCTGAATTATCTGGCGGCCTCCCATATCGTGTCCGCAATCGAGGAAAAGGGCGTGCACGCCGGTCCCAAGCATTTGACTGGCAACGATCAGGAGAATAACCGTCAAGGCGTGGTGAACTTCTTCAACGAGCAGGCGTTCCGCGAAGGCGCGCTGCGCGGACTGGAGGGCGGCGTGGTGAACGGCAAGGCCCATTCCCTGATGCAGGCCTTCAATCGTCTGGGCTTCACTGGCTGCTCCCTGAGCAAGGCGCTGAATACCGATGTGGTGCGCGGTGAATGGGGCTATGTGGGGCATATCGAAACGGACGCTATCGGCGCGGTGACCACGGGCTACAAGACCGCGTTTGAAGCCATGATGGCTGCCGGTACGGATTCTTTCTGCCTGGATACCCAGCATCAGTCCAGCGCCGCTATCGTGCAGGCTATCAGAAGCAATAACGATGGATTTATGCTCCAGCAGCTGCGCCGCGCTGCCAAGAATATTCTGTACAATGACGCCAACAGCAGCATGATGAACGGTATCGGCAACAATACCCGGATTGTGAAGATCATTCCTTGGTGGCAGCCTGCCCTGCGCGGCGTGACCATCGGCGTTTCCGTGGTAACGGGGCTGGCAGTGCTGGCTTTGCTGGCTGCTAAGCTTGCTTATTGCAAAAAGCAGAAGGGAGCGGAAAAGAAATGAAAAGCTTGTTGACCAACAGAAAAGCTGGGGTGTATGTTCTGATTGTCTCCATCCTGCTTCAGCTGGTTTCCGCTGTCAATTATCTTGTCTGGGCTCCGGGCGCCGGAGGCATTGATACGCTTGTGGCGCTGGGACTTGGCATTGGCTGTCTGGTGGGGATTGCCGCCTTCCTTTTCAGCAGCGATTTGCTGCTGGTGGCTGATACGGCACTTTGCAGCTGCGGGATGCTGCAGCTGGCGGTTTCCTCCGCCGGTTCCTTTGCCGACTGGTATCAGGGCATCGTCATGTTTGGCGATCCCAGCCAGGTGCCGCGCATTTTGACCATTTGCATTTTGGCGCTGACCGCCGTTGTGCTTTTGATCATCACAGGCTTTATGGGCTTTGACAAGCAGGAGGCATAATGAAGAGAATCGGCTGCGCTTCTTTCGGGAGGCGCAGCCGGGCATTGCGTTCCGCGTTTTTCAAAGCCTGTTCCGCTGCTCCCTGTTTGACATGCGCGGCGGTTTCTGATATAATGAAAAAGATAATTTCGCTAACGTTTCGTTCACGCGCTTCATGAAACAAAAATAAGAACGCGAAAGGAGAATTGCATGAAAATCGCGCTTGTGGAAGACAATGGATTGCATCAGGCGCAGATTCGTCAAGAAATCCAAAATTATTTTGCTGAACTGAATGAAGTGTGCGAGCTGCGCGTTTTTGACAACGGGTCGGATATGCTGGATCATTACTATTCCGTAGGCGGCTATGATCTGCTGCTGCTTGACATTCAGTTGCCCGGCATGGATGGCATAGGCGTGGCCAGGCAGGTTCGGCAGAAAGATGATAAAGTGCTGATCGCCTTCATCACCAGCATGACCGCTTATGCCGTGCAGGGCTACAGCGTTTACGCGATGGATTACATTCTCAAGCCAATCAACCGCATCAGCTTCCGCAGCACGCTGGACCGGGCCAGGGAACTGTTTCGCCAGCGCACGGAACATTATATTTCCGTCACCACAGGGGACGGGATGTTTAAGGTGGATATTTCACAAATTTATTATATTGAAACGGAAAGACATGCCGTCAGACTGTATTATACAAAAGGCTCCTTCCATATCAATGATACCCTGAAGAGCATTGAAGAGAAACTGAAAAACGCTCCGTTCTGCCGGTGCAACAACTGCTATCTGGTAAATCTTGCCCATGTGGAGCAGGTGAAAAAGGATGTTGTGATTGTGGCGGGTCATGAACTGGCGTTTTCCCGCCTGCGCTATAAACCCTTTATGGAAGCGTTGACGAATTATATGGGAGGTACCCGTAGATGACTGAAAGAATGAGCACTTTTTTTCCGTCTGAGTTTACGGGCATTGCACAGTGGATTATCTGTACCATATATATCCTGTCCAATGAAAAAGGTATTCGGGGCTGGAAGGCTGTGGCGCTGATTCTGTTTGCTCTGCCCATCCTTGTGCTGATGAACATCGCCCATTCCGAGCAGCCTGCCCTGATCTGGCTGGTCATCACCGTATGCTGTCTGGAATCCGTTCTTATTTATCTGCGTCTGGGCATCCGGGAAGACTTCAGCTTGATCCTGCTTCGCTGGTGCAACGCTGTGATGCAGTCGGAATTCGCCGCTGCCCTGGCGTATGTAATCAATATTTATCTGGTCAGCCGCGGTGTGATGCGCTTTCCGGATATCCGGGCTTCACAGACAATCATGCTTTTTGTATATGTTATTATATTTATTCCACTGGGCATATCCATTTATCATGGCTCCCATCGGAAAAATCGTCCCCTCAAAGCCGGGTACGTGGAAGTCATTTCTTCTTTTATGATTACGATTGGCGCGTATCTGCTCAGCAATATCAGTTTTATGGCGCCTGAATCTATTTTTGGCATCAGTATGGGCGGCGGCATACTGCTCGTGCGTGTGGTGTCCGATTTTTCCGGCATGTTGGCCCTGATTGCCATTAATGAATTCAGCTATGGGATGCGGCTGAAAATGAACATGGGTGTATTGCAGAGCCTTTTGGACAGGCAATATGAGCAATATCAGCAATTTAAAGTGAACAACGAACAAATGCAGCAGGTTTACCACGACATCAAGCACCTAATCAATTATATCCGCAGCGTGAGCGTTTCACAGAAATATGAAAAAGAGCTTCGCAGCGTAGAGCAAACAGTCAGCCATTTTGAAACGCAGTACGATACGGGAAATCCGGTGCTGGACGTGGTGCTCAGCGGCAAAAAGATGATATGCCGCAGTGCCCTGATCACCATGGAATGCTATATGGATGCCCGTGAAATGGATTTTCTGGACACCGCTCAAATCTGCACCATCTTTGGCAACGCATTAGATAACGCGATTGAATACGAAAGCAGAATCGAGGAAACCGAAAAACGGCTGATTAAGGTAAGCGTTTTTTCGGAAAACCATTTTCTCGTGATTAAAATCAGCAACTATTGCGAGGAAACCATCCTGAAATCCTTGGAAGACCCGGAAACCACCAAAGAAAACCCGGAAATACACGGCTATGGAATCAAGGGAATTCGGCTGGCAGTGGAAAAATATGAAGGGCATATGACCATTAAGCAGGAAAACAATTGGTTCATTGTGTCCATCCTCATTCCAATACCGGAAAAGCAAAACCAGACTGCACTCTGATTATTGAGCACCATCCTGCAGAGGAAGCATCCCCCGCTTGAGGATGCGCACCATAGGCGAAATGCGGAAATCTAAGCAAGCGGCGAAAAGTTCGAGCTGCTCAAGGCAATCGAACATGCGAAATCCTCGGTGCGTTCCAAAGTGGAACATGTGTTTTGCGTAAACTGCATCAGCATTGCTGCACACTGTTTGCACTTGCGAATTTATACCTTGCTCGCAATCGAATGAAGGTTGCGTAACGAGGCTTATTTCGCGTGCAAACAGTGCGCTTGAATTGCGCTCTTTCTCGAAATTTTTGCCCGGCAGGGATGACGTGGATGGTTTGGGCGCAATTATAAGGGGTATCCTGAATATTCTTGTTCAAGTGCAAAGGGTAAAATAATCAGACATAATGAAGTTATCCAAATCAAAGGGTCAAAAAAGCTGTCAACCCGGCTTATCTAAGCAGGATTGACAGCGGCAAATAACGCTTTATTTTACTTCAGGACGACATCAAAAGCGTTGTAGAAATAGAAGCGGCTCATCAGGGTCTGGTGGAGTTCGCCGGAAATGCTGTAATACAGGTTATTCTCAGCGGGATTTGTGCCATAGCTGAAATCGTCGGTATCGGCCACCATGGCGGAGATCAGGGCGGCGTTCACGTCGTACATCATGTCGCGTTTGCCGCCGCAAGCTGCGTAGATGAAGAAGCTGTCCTTAAAGTCCGCCTGAGCGTTGAGGGCGTCCTTGAGCAGCTGCATCTGTTCTTCCACAGGCATATCCAGGCCCATTTCCGTGGCACTGCTGATGTTGGCTGAGAAGGGCATGTACCACTTGGCATAGTCCAGGCTATGGAACAGCTGATGCCAGCAGGCGTAACAGCCACGGGAGAAGCCGGAGAAGGCGCGATGATCCCGGGAGGCGATGAAGCCCGCTTCATCCGCGGTTTCGGCATAGGTGCGGTAGACGCTTTCCACAGCGGGCATGATATCGTTGCGCATTTCCTTGGTAGAGAAGGCTTCCATGTCGATGGAACGGGTTTCGTAGTCGTAGTAGTAGGTGGGGAACACCATGATGAAGGGCGCAGTGACGCCCACTTCGATCATGTTATCCAAGGCGTTCTTGGCCTTTTCATCTCCGATGAAGCTGTCCTGGGTTTCGTTGGTGCCGTGGAGGAAGTAGATCACGTTGTAGCGTTCGGTGCCGTTTTCATCATAGCCGTAGGGCAGGTACACATTGACCCAACCGGGCTGCTCCGCGCCGTAGGCGGTGGTGGTGTAATCCAGGCGCACCACGGTGCCGGGCTGGGTGGATGGCGCGTCGTAGAATTTGTTGTCGTATTTCTTGAACACAGTCTCCGCGCCGATCACGTCGTCGGTGGTGATGACCTTCTTGTCCTCGGGCTTTTCCCGGCTTTCCGCCAAGGCGGGGAGGGCGCTCAGAATCAGTGCCAGCGCACACAGCAGAGCAATGAACTTTTTCATGGGGGAAATCCTCCTGTCATTCAGAATACGCATTTTATTTGGTTTTTTCGGAAGGGGCCTGGGAAACTTCGTTACGCGGCCTGCTTCTTGGCCTTCCTGCTGTCCAGGATAGCGATGACCAGGAACAGGGCGGCCAGCACGCCGGTGCCGATCTGGCCGTAAGTGATGGCGTCCTGCCACCAGCCGTGCACTTCTTCCACAATGGTGTTGAAGCCCATGCCGTTCATGGCGTTGGAGTTGGCCACGGTGTAGAGGATGTGCTTGGTGGCTTCCCGCATGGCGGACACTACCTGGGGATCGTCGGAATAGGTCTTGAGCTTAGCGGTCCATTTGGAGGCGTCGTTGCAGTCCCAGCCGTCGCCGCCCGCCAGCAGGCCCTGGATCACGTCCATGAAAGCGTTGTTGTTGGAGAAGTCAGTGAGCACGAAGCCGGGCATGCCGAACTCGCCGCGCAGGATGTTGGTGATGAGGTTGTAGTCACCGCCGGCCCAGGTAGCGCCCAGACGGTTGAAGGAGGTCATCACGCAGTAGGCGTTGGCATCGGCAATGGGATATTCAAAGGCCTGCAGGTAGATTTCGCGGGCGGCCTGTTCGTTGGTCCATACGCAGATACCGTCGCGGCCCGTTTCCTGATCGTTGAAGGCGAAGTGCTTGTTATATACGTACACGCCCTTGCTCTGGATCCCGGCGGTTTCGGCGGCGCAGGTCTTGCCGGAAATGAAGGGGTCTTCCGAATAGTATTCAAAGTTGCGGCCGGAATAGGGGGTGCGGTGGATGTTGGCCCCGGGGCCGTAGATGCCGGAGTAGGCCTTGCGGTTGGCCATCAGGCAGTCGTTGCCCATGGAACGGCCCACGGCTTCGGCGATGGCGGTGTCAAAGGACGCGGCCATTACGTCTTCGCTGGTGTAGCTGGTGGAGGAGGAGCCGCCGGTCAGGGTGGCAGTGATGCCCTGGGGGCCGTTTTCATCCTTGGTGGCGGGCTTGCCAACGGACTTGACCGCGGCAGTGGCATGGTAGGTCTGGCCGATCAGCTTGGTCATTTCGTTGAACTTCACCTGATCCATCAGGTCGTCCCAGGTGTAGGTCTGACCATTCTGCAGGGTGATGGAGCCGTCCAGCGGCACGCCGATGAAGTGGGCCAGGGTCAGTTCGCCTTCCTTGCCCAGGGTGGGCATGGTGCCCTTCTTTTCGGAATCGATGATGGTGTTCAGGGCTTTCACCAGCTCGTCGTTGGCGGCCATCTGCACGGCGGCCTTGTAGGTGTTGCTGGAAAGATCGGCTTTGGGCATGGTGCCCGCCCAGTCGGCGCGGGTCAGGTACTTGATATCGTTGCTGGCATCGGCGTCAAACTTGTTCAGGTCACCGTGATCCAGCTGGTTGGTGATGGCAAAGCCGGTGCGGGAGGTGGCGTAGGTGGTGGCGTCCTGCTTGGCCTGCTTGTAAACCACAGCCAGGTCAGCCCGTCCTTCGCCCACCATCTTGGTGGAGTCCACAGCGCCGTTCAGGGTATCGCTCTGGGCGGCCTTCTGCATCAGGATGTTGTTCAGGGCTTCGTGAGCGCCGTTGCCGGTGGCGAAGTAATAATTGCCCTCGTCCACGATATAGGTCTTGGCGCCGTTGGCGTCATAGGCGCGCATTTCACTCTTGGCCACGGACACGTTTGCGGTCACGGTCTTGCCCGCGGGCACGTCGATCTTGGTGTAGCCCACCAGCTCCACGGCAGCTTTTTCGATGCCGTTCTGCTTGTCGTAATCGGTATAGGGGCTCTGCATGTAGATCAGCACCGCTTCCCGGGCATCCCGGTCAGAAGGGTTGGTGACATCCACGGTGAAGTCGAAGGTATCGCCGTTTTCCTTCATGTTCAGCTTGCCGTAAGAAAGATTGCTGTAATTCAGGCCATAGCCGAAGGGGAAGGCCACGGTCTTGGCATAATCGTAATCGCCCACGTTGGCATTGCCCAGCACGGCGTCTTCGTAGCGGGTTTCATAGTAGCGGTAGCCGATGTAGATGCCTTCCTGATAGACCACATAGTATTCGTTATTGGTCTTGGCGAAGGCCAGGCCCTTTTCCGCCGCGTTGGTGTAGGAGGTCACATAGGCGTTCTGCACAGCGGGAGAGGTGGTGTTGTCGTAGCAGTAGGTGTCCACCAGACGGCCGGAGGGATTGATCTTGCCGCTGAGCAGATCGCCGATGGCGCGGATGCCGCTCTGACCCACTTCGCCCACCCACAGGCAGGCGTCGATGCCGAAGTCCTCGCCGCATACGGCGGGCTCGATTACGTCCAGCTCCACGGCGTTGGCGGTGTTCAGCAGCAGCACGATCTTTTTCAGGGAACCGGCGGCTTTCAGCTCAGCCAACTTGCGCAGGATGTCCTTTTCCTCGGCACTGATGGAGAGCATGTTGCCGCCCGCGTCGGACGCGCCCACCACGGGCAGGTCCTTGCCCTCGCCGCACACACGGCCGATGACCATGATGGCGGCGTCGTCGTACTGGGAAACGGAATCCCATTCCGCGGCGGAGAAGGCGCTCAGGGGGGCTTCGTTGACGGCGAATTCTTCGTTCTTGAAGATGTAGTTATTCAGGGAACCGGCGGCGCTCTTCTGGCCGTAATCCTTGCCCGCGCCTTCCCGATAGAAGGCCCACAGGGTGGGGTTCACGGTAAAGCCGTCCTGCTCCAGGGCGTCCTTTAACGTCATGGCCTTGGAGGTGTCCATGCCGCCGGAGCCGGTGCCGCCGTAGACGAACCGGGCGGAGGAGGTACCCAGCAGGCTTACCTTTTCATTGCCGGACAGGGGCAGGGCATTGTTCCGGTTCAGCAGCAGCACAGCACCATTGGCGACCACGCTTTCGCACACCAGGTCGGCGGCGGCAGCCTGGGCCGCGCTGTCCTCAAAGTCGGATACGAAGCGGGGCGGTAGATCCTCCGCCGCGTCGCCCACGATGGTGCTCCCCTCGATGCCCAGCACCATGTTGATGATGGTGGCGTAGTTATTGGCGATGGGGCCGGCGATCATAAGGAACGCGAACAGAAACGCGAATACGCCGCACAGGATTTTCCATATTAGCTTGCCCTTGGGCTTGTTGTCCTTGGCCATTGTAATTCTCCTTTGTTGTTAAAGTGCAGCAAGCGGAATCCATCTTGAGAAAGAAATCAAGAAGTATCGCTTATTGGAGTCCAGAGGGCGAAGCCCTTTGGCGCAGGTTTGGGGGCGCGGAGCCCCCAAAAAAGGCCGCCGCACTTTTCGCACGGCGGCCCAAGGAATTCAGGTCAGGCAAGCGGGATTATTCGGTGATGTTGAATACATCGATGGTGTCTTCCACGTTGGAGCAGGCAACGATCTTGTTTGCCAGGGTCACGTCGTCCAGGTCTTCGCGCAGGTCTTCTACGGTGATCACGGTGCCGGCGATGTTGTGGTTGGTGATGAAGTCGGCAGCGCCGTCGTCAGTGCCATCGGGGAAAGCGATGTCGCTCATTTCGTCGGTCCAGTTGAAGGTGTCCAGCACCATGGCATAGCCCAGCACGTTGCGGCCGAAGGATTTGCCATGCTGTTCAAAGTAGATGCCATCCAGGGTATTCAGGGTGATGTCGAAGTGGCAGGCTTCGTCGTCAGCGGATTCAGCGGAGGAATAGGTGCCAGAGTACACGATCAGCTTGTTGCCCTTCAGGCCGGGATCAGTGGTACCAAACACATATTCGCGGTAGAACAGTTCATAGTGGGTATCGTCACGGAGTACCAGGCTCAGGTCGCGGGTCCAGTACCAGCCAACCTGATCAATGAAGCTAACTTCGCTCAGGTTATAGGTGCTCTTGATGGGTTCAGCGGAAGCGATGCTCATCATGGACAGGGCCAGGATCAGGGCAGCCAGCAGGGCAACGATCTTTTTCATGGGGAATCCTCCTTCATTATCTCAACCTGCCTTGGCAGGTCGTCTTTGTGGTTATACTGTAACAAATGGGCGCTTTCATTACAAGGCGTACATCGTAACTGATGGATTTTACATCGTAATTGTGTTATTGAAACAATCCGTCCAGGAACGCGTTATAGAGATAATAGCGGCTGGTCAGGTCCTGGTGGATGTTGTCGGACAGGCAATAGAAGAAATTGTTTTCTTCGCGGCTCGGCCCATAGCTGAAATGGGGATCAGCCGCCAGGGTTTGGGCCAGGGCGTTGCAGTTTTCAAAGGCCAGGTCCTCCGCGCCGCCGCAGGCCATGTAGATGTAGAAAGGTTCTTCGTTTTTTTCAACGGCGGCAATCATGGCTTCCGTGTCCTGCATGGGGCCCGAGAAGGGAAGGAAAGAAGCGCTTACGTCCAGCATGTGGGGAAACAGCGCCCAAGTGGTCATGCTGCCCATAGAGAAGCCGCAGATGGCGCGATGATCCCGGGATGCCCGGAAGCCCGCTTCATCGGCGGTTTCGGCATAGGTACGGTAGGTGCTTTCCACCAGGGGCATGATTTCCTCCCGCATTTCCCGGGGAAACTGCTCCCAATCGTAGAGTAAATGACGGGCGTCGTAGTAATAGGTAGGCGCGACCAGAATGAAGGGCTTGGCAACGCCGGTGGAAATCATATGGTCAAAGGCGTTCTTGGTTTCCGGGTTGCAAAGAAGGGTGGTGGGGTCGCAGCCCCGGCCATGGAAGAAATAGATGACCGGATAGCGGTCCGTCCCATTTTCATCATAGCCATAGGGTAGATACACGTACATCGTTTTTTTGTAGGTTTTTTCGCCGTACATATTGGTGTTGTACTTCATCTTGACCACGGTGCCGGGCTGATCGCAGGGCGCTTCGTAAAATTCCCGGTCATAGAGCAGGTAGTGGGTGGGCACGCCCGCCAGGTTGCTTGCGTCCAGCACGGTGGGGGTTTGAAAGCCCGTCTCCTCAGCATATGCCCCCCACGCGCCGCACAGAAGCGCCAGCAGCAAAGCGAAAGACAAAATTTTCTTCGTCACGATTTCCCTCCTGAATTCATAAAAAGGCAGGGGCAAAGCGCCCCCTGCCCATGGGTTGATATTATTTGAACAGCACGTCCTGGAAAGCGTTGTACAGGTTAAAGCGGCCCTTGAGGGTTTGGTGGATTTCCTTGGAGATGGCCGCGTAGCAGTTGTTCGCGGCGGGATCGGTGCCGAAGGAGAAAGCGTCATCCGCGATCATGGCGTTGATCAGCTCCACTACGCCGTCATAGGCGATGTCGCGCTTGCCGCCGGAGCAGATGTAGAAGAACACGTCGCTGGCATACTCGTTATCCTTCATAGCTTCCTTGAGAGGCTCGAAGTTGTTCATGCTGGAAGCGGACATGGGCACGAAGTACTTGGCGTAATCCATGCAGCGGTAGGTCACCTGCCAGCAGACGGAGCTGCCCTGGCTGTAGCCGGAGTAGGCGCGATGGGCGCGGGAGGCAATGAAGCCCGCTTCGTCAGCGGTTTCGGCATAGGTGGAGTACTTGGTTTCAACGGCGGGCATCAGGTCGTTCCGCACCTCGTCCACGAACACGGCGTGGTTGGTGGCGCGGTCGGCGTAGTTGTAATAGTAGGTGGGGCACACCATGATGAAGGGCTCGCAAATACCCATATCAATCATGTTGTCGATAGCGTTCTTCACCAGCTCGTCGCCGATGAAGCTGTCCTGGGTTTCATTGGTGCCGTGGAAGAAGTAGATGATGTTGTACTGCTTGGAGGCGTCGTAGCCATAAGGCACATACACGTTGGCCCACTGGTTCAGGGTGTCGCCGTACACAGAGGTAGTATATTCCAGCTTTTCAATGGTGCCGGCGTGGTCGCAGGGCGCTTCCCAGAACTTGGGGGCATAGTTGCGGAAGTGGGATTCGTTTCCGCCGTCCAATTCGGTGACGGTTTCCTTCCGGTCTTCGGGGGCTTTCCGGCCTTCCGCCAGGGCGGGGATCATGGCGCACAGGGCCAGCATCAGGGCCAGAACCAGGCAAACGAGCTTTTTCATCATGGGTTCCTCCTTCTTCTTGGGAGATTTTGTAATGCTATTATACAAAGGCGATAGGGAGTCAATCAAGGTGAACCGCGTAACTGCGCTTTTTTACATCGTAATTGTTTACTGGATGGTCAGAGTGGACCGGAAGATGATTTCGCCCAATTCATCTTCCTGATAGGTGAGCACGCCGGTTTCCTCGCGGGTGATGATCAGGCTGCCGTCCTCTGCGGTTTCCGTAGAGGATGCGCCTTCACATTCCATGCCATATTCTTCCTCGCTGAAGGTGAAATAGAATTCCCGGCTGCTTTTGCCGTCCTCGTTGGTGATGCCGTCCCACAGGCTGTGCACGTTGCCGGGGCCGGTAATGTAACCGATGTCGATTTCCACCTGGCAGTCATCGGGAGATTCGCCGGACGCCTTGCAGGTGAACCGGATCAATTCATGATCAGGACCGGTCATGGTAACGCTGAACATGCCTACCGCCCGGGTGATCACCGGGACCAGGGCGGCCCAATCGCTGGAGAAGGTTCCATTCTCGATCAGGTTAGTGTCAAAGCGCACGCCGTCTTTCGTGGCGGTGGCGTTCAGGTAAGCGTCCCCGTCGCAAACGGCGGTCAACAGGATCTCATCGTTCTCCTGCCGCAGGGTGCAGGTGACGGCGCCGTATTGGGCAATCACGTTCGCCAGTTCCTCCGCTTCGGATTCGGCGGTGACGGTGAGGGTAAAGGTCCGGCCGTTCATGAGATGCGTCAGAACATCATACACGGATTCGGCGCTTTCGGCCTGGGCGAAACAGCCGCCCAGGAAAAGTATCATTAGCAGCAAAGCAAACATTTTCTTCAAGGGAAGTCCCTCCTTTTCACGCTTTCAACAGCGCATCTTTAATAATGATCGTACAGAAAAACGCGGCCCGCCGCAAGGCGAACCGCGCAATTGATAGGTTTTACATCGTAATTATTGTTCCGGATCCAGCAAAAGAATATCCAGGAAGAACATTTTCCCCCGCTGCTCGGCAGTGAGCATGCCGTTGTACTTTTCCGCGATGCGGTTCATGCTCTTCATGCCGAAGCCGTGCCAGTCCGGATCGTTCTTGGTTTGGGGCAGGCCGTCCACAAAGGCAATATCGTCCTCACAGGGGTTTTCCATGTGGATAGTGAGCATGTTCCCGTCCCGGACGGAGGACAGGGAAATGAAGCGCTCCACCCCCTCCGGCAGGGCAGACACTGCGTTGATGGCGTTGGTCAGGGCGTTCTGGAACAGGGAGTACAAGTCCAATTCCTCCACGAAGGAAAAGCCCGTCATGCCCAGGGAGCAAGTCAGCACGATGCCACGCTGCTGGCAGATGCCGATTTTTTCGGCCAGCAGCACGTCCAATACTTCATTGCCCGAATTGGCGGGCCGCTCGTAAGCGGCGATGGATTGCTTGAGCTTATCCAATTGCTCCTGGGGCACCGTGCCCCGGAAGGATTTGATCAGGTGCTTTAAGTCGTGGTACTTTTCGTTGATCAGCTGGGCGCTTTCCTTGCTGGCCTCGTACTGCACCCGCTGGGTGTGCACCAGCTCCCGCATGGTTTCCATGTTGCTGGAGAGCCGCGCCTGCTCCATCACGCCGAACTGCAGGGCGATCACCAGCACGTCGATCACGATCTGAAACAGCGCTTCGGCGATCACGGCCTGCTGGTTCCGGTCCGGGTTATCCTGAGTGAGCCGCGCCATACCGATGCACAGCAGCAGCACGAACACGGAAAAAATGGCTTTCAGCTTGTTGTCAAAATTGTCCTCCCGGTTTTTGACGAAGGGCCGCAGGGCGAAGAACATCAGCGTATACACCGCGCCGTAACAGATCAGATCGACGATCAGCACGCCCTCCGAACGGCTGGAAAAGCTGTTCATCCATGCGATTTGCCGGGCCAGGGTTTTCACGGTGCCCGCAATGTCCTGGACGATATACCCGGTGGCCGCCATGAACAGCACCGTCCAGATGCTTTCATCGTAGCAGAACCAGGTGATAACATTTAGCGTGAGATACACCAGCAGCGCGGCGGCAGCATGGGTGACTATGGCCAGGGGCGTGCTGCCCACGATGTAGATGCCCCGGGCGAAATACTGCACCGCGCAGCCCGCCAGCACGGACAGGATCAGCCGCGGATAAAAGTGGCTCCGCCGCTTCAGGGGATAGGATACCAGCAGCAGCCCGATCACCGATTGCAGCAGCAGCAGCGCGCTGCGCCCCTGCTGATACCACACAGGCATATAGGTCATTACCGGCTCCCCCCTTTATATTGGGCCAGGGCCGTAAGAAATTCCTTGCGTTTGCTGCTGCTGATGGGCAGCTCGTGACCGTGCACCATCACAGTGCTTCCATTCACCGCCCGCACATATTTCAGGTTCACCAGGAAGGACACGCTGCAGCGGATAAAATGGACCGGGGCCAGCTTGTCCTCATAGCTTTTTAGGTTGCCCCACTGCCGGATGATTTCGCTGTCCGTATGGATGAGCACGTCATGGTTGGATACTTCGATAAACGTGATTTCGTCCGCGTTGACGCGGCGGATCTCTTCCTTGGTACGCACCTCCAGGTCATGGAGGTGTTCTGGTGGGCCAGCATCCGGCACGCCCGGTCCATCTTGGTGGAAAATTCCTCGTAGCGCACGGGCTTGAGCACATAGTCGAACGCACATACAGAATATCCCTCGATGGCGTACTGGGTGAGCATGGTGATAAAAATGATCATCACCCGGTTGTCCATCTGCCGGACGCGCTTGGCCGCGTCGATGCCCAGCATATCCGGCACTTGAATGTCCATGAACAGAATGTCCGCGTCGCACTTGTATTCAGTGAGGAAGGGAATGGAGCGGTCATACAGCTTTAATTGATAGGAAAAACCTTCATGGGCCTCCGCATATTTTTTCAGCATCTGGGACAGGCGTTCCGCCTGTTCCGTCTGATCCTCCAAAATGATAATATTCAGCATTCTTATATCCCCTCGTTTTGAGCATTGATACTATTTCCAGATTCACCTGCGCCATCTGCTTGCGCCTTTTCCCTTCTGGCGTCCGCTCATTCCACTTAGCGTAGCGCTGCTACGCTGCGTTTCATTCACGTTAGCCAGAATGAAAAATTCGCGGCGCATCTTGGCGCATTCTTATCTGGAAATAGTATGAGATGGATGATTCCCTTGATTCTTTTATATACAGTATAGCAAAATCAAAAGGCAGAAGCAATAGGCACATCGTAACTGATCGGCTTTACATCGTAAAAGCCCTGACCTTCCGAGAAGATCAGGGCAAAACGATACAGATTAAGAGAAAGGAAGATTATTTTTTCGCACCTTGCTTCATGCAGCCGGAAACCACCATCAACAAGGATGCGGCCACCTGAAACGCGATGCAGGCGACGCCGGTATAGAAAGCGCTCCAGGCGTACTTCAAATCGTGATGCTTGATATTGATGGTGTCGATGGTCTTCTTCGTCAGCTCATACTGCCGCTGATCCTCCTGCCAGAGCAGGCGGATGGTGTCATTTTCATATTGCAGATCAATTTCATGGAACAGAATCAGCTGCACCGCCAGCGCCATCACGCAGCAAGCGATGGCGTACAGGCTCACAGAAATTGAGCCGCTGTCGCCAAATGCATCGGCGATGCGGGTAAAACCCATGGTGAGGATCACGATGGCGAAAAAGATCAGCGTCAGGCGGCGATCCGTGCGCCGGAAGCACTGGCATTTGGCGGAGTACACCCCCAGCGTGGCGGCCAACACCAGGTAAATGGGCGGGAATAGCACATATTCCACTGCCTCCCAGCGGGGCAGACCAAACAGGGAATCGGGTAAAATCGATGTGGTCATGCTGATGATCTTAACGATCTGAAACGTCAGGTGCTCCACCGCGTAGCCCGCGGCGCAGGCGGAGGCTACAGTGAGGAAATTCAGGTTGAAACAAAAACACATTGCTGCGATGGATGTGGAAAAAACCAGGATGATCCTAAGCAGCCGCATCAGCATTTCCGGGGCTGTGGGAATATAGAAAAGGAAAAGGTAAGATGCCGCCACAGTAGCCAATGTGCCCAGCAGATACCGAAAGAAAAAGTGCTGCCGCTTTTCGCAAGGAAACAGAAAAATCAATTCCGCCAGCAGAATCTCAAAGGCGAAGGCAATCCGATGGGTGACGCTCATAGGCTTTTCCCTCCCAGAAAATCCGTTACAGCGTTCAGAAAGGCTGGCCGCATCTTGCGTGAAACAGATATCTCGGCTCCGGACACGGTCACTGTTTCCCGGGACACCGCCTCCAGGTATTTGAGATTGACCAGATAGCTTTGATTGCACTGGGCAAAATGGGGCCGATTGATTTTTTTCTGTGCCTCCTTCAGGGTGGTGTATTCGGTGAAATCTCCCTGGGCAGTGTGATAGATCACATAATGCCCGGTGACCTCCAGATATTTAATGATGGAAAGGGACACCAGGTGAAGGGCGCCCTCCTGCTTGATCTGAATCACTTCATCATTCTTTTTCGCTGTCCGGGCCACAGCCCGCTTGATTTTGATGGAAAAGCTGTATTTGTTTACCGGCTTCAAAATAAAATCCGTCGCGTCCACCTCATAGCCGGAAATGGCGTACTGGGCCATGTTCGTGACGAAAATCAGAATAACGGTGGGGTCCACCTTTCGCAACGCCTGGGCAGTTTCCATGCCGTTCACGCCGGGCATGTCAATATCCATCAGCACGATATCAAAGCCCTTCATTTCACCCATGATGAAATTCAGGCCGGAAGGATAGGGCGCTATTTCAAACTGAATCTGCTCCTGCCGGGAAAGCTCATTCAGATACCCTTGGATTTTCTCCCGCTCAGCGGCGTCGTCCTCCACGATCGCAACACGTATCATTTCGTCCCCTCCACGCTTTGCCTGCTGCGCAGCATACATATTGCTCAGATTGCTTTACCAAATACATTATAACGAAATGCCTTTTGAAAATCAACAAATCATGAAAGGACAGTCATCGGTTTGCTGCTGTTTTCTATTTTTTTTAGCTTACTGACACCGGCTCAGTGAAACAAAATGTCAATCCATGCGTTGTACAGGAAATGGCGACCGGTCAAGGTCTGATGCAAACCATTGGATTTACAGAGGAAAAGATTGTTTCCCGCTTCCGTATTCAGGCCGTAAGAGAAACAGTCCGGGCTTTTGAGCAAGCCGTTCACCAGATTCACCGTGGCGGTGGACAGATCATCCCGAGGGCCGCCGCAGCAGGCGTACACGAAGTACTTGCCCTGATAATCGCTTTGTGCATATACGCTGTCGGTGATTGTGGGAATGCCAATACTGTTGCTCATGGGCAGGAAATAATAGGCGGTGTCCAACAGCTTGCAGAAGGAATACCAGCACACGCGGCAACCGTTGGAATAACCGGCGAAGGCGCGGTGATTCCGGTTGACGGCAAAGCCGGCGTCGTCCGGCGTTTCAGCATAGGTGCTGTACGCGCTTTCCTGGCGCATTTCCTCCTGGAACAGCTCCAGGTCAAACGCGCGCTTTTCATAGTCGAAATAGTAAGTAGGAAACACCATGATGAACGGCTTGGCAATGCCCGTTTCGATCATGTTGTCTAGAGCGTTTTTTGCGCGTTCGTCCCCAATGAAGCTGTCCTGCGTTTCGTTGGTGCCATGAAAGAAATACATCACAGGATAGCGCTCCGTTCCATTTTTCTTTGAAAAAGCGGCCTGCCGGAGCGTGTTCCTTCCAGCAGGCCGCAAAGCAACGATTTGATTATTTCGCAGCGCCCCAGTAAGCGGCAGCGTCAGCCAGCCAGGCTTCTTCCGTCTCGAAGGCGGGGGTGCTGCCGCCGGTGGCCGTCGTGGAGCGGACGTACTGGCCGCCGTCGGCAAAGCCCAGGCAGAAGTTCAGGCCGAAGGTGAAAGCACCGTCTTCCTCGGTCAGGTCGTAGGTATAGTCCACCGTGCGGATATCGCCGTGGGTGATCATGTTTTCGATGGTCGCTCCTTCGTAGCTGTAGCTGGTGAAGGCGAGGAAGATCTCTTCGTCGTCCATGTTCGTCCAGTAGCCATAGTAGTAATAGGTCACGCCATCGCCTTCCGTGCTCTGGGCCATCCGGGCAAAGCCGTCTTCATACAGGTCGATCTTCAGGGAAACGTTCTTTTTGCTGGTTTCAGGATCGCTCACAGCGGTAAACTGGTAAGCGATGGCCTTGCCGGACACATCCTCCTGCATGCTTTGCTCGGGGGTGTATTCCTGCCAGACTTCATAGTCGGTGGTGGGGGTCTTGTATTCGGCCAGGGCGGTGCAGGCGAGGGACAGGATCGCGATCAGGGCGATCAGGGTGCGGAACAGGTTCTTCATGGATTTTTCCTCCTTTATTTATTCAACACCGTATCGGTGCTTGAATCGAAATGAGTCAGCGGGCTTTACGGCTGCCGGCTGCCATAGCGGCGATGCTGAGGGCAACGGCCAGCACCAGCGCAACGCAGGTGAGGATGAAGAACATGGACAGGCCGGTGTTCATCACGTCGCCGGTGAGATAGAAGGCCACATAGCTGGCGCGTCCGGCGGCAAAGGCCGCGGCGGCGGCGGCCAGAGCAGTGAAAGTCAGAAACGAAGGAACGTGGAGCACATCCTTGAAGGCGGCGACTGCGCCAAGCACGAGGGCCGCGGCCAGCAGGACCGTGACCAAGGGCACGTTTTCAGTGCTTTCAAAGGATGACGCGGTCAGCACACGGTAAAAGATCAGGCTGAGCGCGGTCAGGACGGGCACGGTCAGACGCAGGGCGAAGGCCTGTTCGTTTTCAGGCTTACGCATGGCTTCCTTCCTCCTTTTTATTGACGTTGAACAGATACAAAGCAGCGGTGAGGAGGGCGGCTGCGCCAAAGACGATTTCCAGCGCCAGCAGCACGGGCTGCCACCAGGGAGTAACTGTTTCGATGCGGTCATTTGCGGACTGGCCGTTCATGGCCGAGCTGTTGACGAAGGCGTACAGCACGTGATGGGCGGCTTCACGCATGGCGACGCGCAGCGTGGGATCGCTCCTGAACGCTTCCGCGGACAGGGTGGTATTGACGTATGAGCCACTTTCCGCGTCGAAGGTGCCGTTGTTCATCATGGTGGAGGTGCCGGCGGCGATGATGGCGTTGCCGTCATACAGACCGGCGGTGGGAGAGCTCAGGTCAGTGATCACGAAGCAGTCGCTGCCCCATTCCTTGCGCAGCACGGTGGTCATCAGGTCGTATTCCGCCGCGGTGCCGAGCACGCCCAGGCGGTTGTAGGAGCCCATGAGGCCCATCGCGCCGCCGTAGGTCATCAAGCCCTCGAAGCCGCGCAGCATGTTCTCGCGCAGATCCTGTTCGGTCACAAAGGTGGCCACGCCGATGCGGTTCTGCTCCTGGTCGTTGGCGGAGAAGTGCTTGACCACCATCACCAGGCCCTTGCTCCAGCCGCCCTTGACCTGCTCCGCGCCAATCAGGCTGTTGAGCACGGGGTCGGCGGAGTAATATTCGGTGGCGCGGCCGCCGTAAGGCGTGCGGTGCAGGTTGGTACCGGGGCCGTAAAGGAAGCTGGCACCGCAGTACAGGCTGTCTTCTCCCATCATCTCGCCCTCGGCGAGGGCCAGCGTCTTGTTGAAGGTGGAGGCCAGGGTAGGTTCGGAACAGTAGAAGCTGGCATCCATGGGCACCAGATCCACCTTTTCTTCCGTGATGCCGTCGCTGACCATGTAGGAAGACCCGATGGGCTGCCGGTCAGCGCCGACTTTACTGTACAGGTAGGGGATGTTGAGACCGGTGGGCGAATCGCCGCCGATGATCTCCAGGAAGGAAACCGACGGTGCGGCGCTGATGCGGTAGCGGCCATTGGCGACCAGCGCCACGATGTCCTCAACGGTCAGGTTATCCAGCAGTGTGTTCCAGTACTCGTCGTTATAAGGACGTCCGCGCATCATCGCGGCAGAAAGGATGGTGCTGCCGTCGCCGGTCTTGACGTCATACACTTGGATGCGGGAGGCGGTGTCGTTGTACTTACCGTTCTCATACTTTTTCTTGTCGTTGAGGGCGGCTTTCAGCTTATCCCTGGCGGTCAGCTGAATGGTCTCGGGCCAGGTGCCCTGCCAATCCTGACGGGAAAGATAGGTGATTCGATCCGCTTCCTCCAGCCAGTAGTTGATGTCCGCATCCGGAAAGCTGGCGGTAATGGATTCACCAGTGTAGAGGGACTTGGCGTAAGTGCTGGCATCCGTTTCCGCCTGGTTCCAGGTATAGGTCAGGGCGGCGCTGCCGTTCACGTTCGCTCCCTTGGCGGCCAGGATGTTATTCACCGCGTCATGGGCGCTGCTGCCGACAGCGAAATAATAATTCCCCGCTTCCATGATATAGGTGCCATAGCCCTTCGTATCAAAGGACGCCAGCCATTGCATGGGTACTTGGACTGTCACGGTTTCAGAAGCGCCGGGCGCCAGTTCAGCGGTCTTTTCAAAACCCATCAGCTGTACGGCGGCTTTTTCAATCAGGTGCTCTTTATCGTATTCTGTGTAGGGGGATTGGCCGTATACCTGTACCACTTCTTTGCCAGTTACAGCGCCAGTGTTGGTCACCTTCATCTGAACAGCGGCGGTGTGCGCGGTGTCATCGAAGGTAACACCTTGCAATTCCTGAGTAAACGTGGTATAGCTCAGGCCATATCCAAAGGGGTACAGCACATCCTGTTCCCAGGTCCAGCCGCCGAAGGAGGCGTTGCCCTGATTCAGTACACTGTCCTCGTAGCGGGTCTCATAATATTTGTAGTCCTTGTAAATGCTTTCGGCGTACACCACATAGGTCTTCGCCTGGGAGGCCATGATTTTGGAGGCGTTGGTATAGCTGTGGTCGCCGTAATTCTGCATCGCGGCGGAGGCGTGGGAATCCACAGCCACCGTTTCCACCGTGCGGCCAGAAGGAGAGGCTTTGCCTGTGATCACATCCGCCAGGCCGTAAGCGCCGCGGTAGCCAGCGTTGCCCAGGTGCAGGATTGCGCTGATTTCCGGATCAGCCTGCAAAGAAGCCATTTCGGGATAAAAGTCACCGCTGAGCAAAACGATGACCTTGCCCGCCGCCGCTTTCGCATGGGCGATCAGGGAAAGCTCCTCGGCAGTCAGAGCCAGGCCGCCCTCCGGCATGTCAGCGCCCTCTCCGGCGGAACGTCCGATGACCACTAACGCGGCATCCGCCTGCGCACCTTCGGTGATGACGTTCAGGCCGTCAAATGTAAGCGCCTGCTCGACGGTCGTGGCGTTGGCCATGTCTGCGGCATTCATGGCGCCGCCGCCGTGTGACAGTGCCAGTACGAATTTGCTGCCGCCCAGTACCAGGATCGTACCGTTTTTCATCGGCAGCGCGTTATTTTCGTTCTTCAGCAGAATCGTGCCTTCCTGACCGATCTGCCGGATCAGCGCTGCTTTGGCCTGATACTGTTCTTCCAGGGAATTGTAGGCGGATTTGAAATACTGGGTATCTTCTTTCTCCGCACCGTTGGCTTTCACGATGCGGCTGGTTTCGATGCCCAGGGTGGAATTGATCAACGCGGAATATGTGCCCGCCACGCCGCTGCCTGCCACAGTAAACGCCGTGAGCAGGACGAACACAACCGTCAGGGTACGCCATAATCCGGTTCTTCTCTGTTTCATGGTCTTTCTTCCTCCTTCGTTTCTCCCATGATTTTTATGGCTGTATCATAGCTGAAAAGGACAAAAAAGCAATAGAAAACGCCCAACCTTGCAGATTGGGCGCATAAAATGATTTCATTAGTCCGACATGGGAAGAAGCAGCTTCAGGGAGAATATCTGCTGATCCATACTGATGGTCATTTCTCCCCGGTACTTCTTCACCAGGTATTGCATACTTTTGACTCCGTAGCCATGGATTGTCTGATCTGATTTTGTTGTGACCGGTAAGCCGTTCTCTACTTGCAGGGTATCTCCTTGATAGAAATTCTCCACACAGACGGAGGTCATGCCCATTGCGCCGACGATTGTCAGGGTGATGATGCGCATATCGGGACTTTCCACCTGCCGGACTGCCTCGATGGCATTGTCCAATGCATTGCCGAAAAGTGAGTAGATATCCGGCTTCTCCATGAAGTTCAGCCTCTGCCCGTCTGCCACACAATTTAGGCGGATCTTTTCTTTCTGACAGATCAATCCCTTCTCAGAAAGCAGGAGATTCAGCACCTCATTTCCCGTATCCACCCGGGAATCGTACACATCGATCAATTCTCGGATGCTGTCGATCTCCCGTTGGGTACTGTCATCCTGCTGGGCGGAAATCAGCCGCAGCAAATGACGCATGTCATGGCATTTCAGGTTGAGCATCCGTACCGTTTCCTGAGACAATGCCAACTGCTTGCGCTCCTGGTTCCACATTTCCTGAATCACAGCCGCTTCATGCTTCATCTCATCCATTTTAAAAATGTTGTGGAGAATCACCAGCGCGCCGACGCAAGCTGCCATATCATACAAATCCATGATCACTTGCTGAACTGTGCTGAGCCCCTCTTTATTCGCCCGCCAAAGCGCGGTCAGCACCACTGTGCAAACCAGGATCATACCGCTGACCGACAGGATTTTCCGATTCGCCATATACTTGACCGTATTTCGGTTGATCCTGCGCGTGAACGATAACACCATCAAGGCAAGCACCGCGAAGATCAAAAGCAGATAAACTCCGTTATATGTGATGCCTTTTTCCAAACCAGTCGATAATATCACAAGATCGAAAATCCGGTTGAAGGTGTGCTGCGCAGCGTAAGCCGCCGCGCCGCAGTACAGCGCCGACAGCAGATCGCAGTCAAAGCATAACATCGTGACCGCGATCCCCAGACTGAATAAAATCAAATATCTGAGGATATAGAGCGGCAGGATTGACGCCCAGGTGCTGTTCCACTGTTTGGAAAGAAAAAAGCTTATCGCCAGCATGGGAAGCAACCGCAGAAAAAAGTGCTTTCTCCTTGGCAAATGAATCACCATGGGAATCAAAAAGAGGAAGTATTCCACCAGAAATTCATACCTGGGGAAGCGATCCAGCCACCAATTCAAAATTGTCACAGGTTTTTTCCCTCCCCCAGCCAGATATTCAAGTCCTGCATAAACTGCTTTTTCTTGGGATGACTGATTTGGATCGTCTCTCCGTTGATCAATCGAATATCATAACCAAGCACAGCTTGGATCGCTTTCGGGTTCACAAGATAGCAGCTGTTGCAGCGAAGAAAGCCGGACCCCCGAAGAGACGCTTCCGTTTCCGCCAGGGAACCGGTGGCCTGAACAGCGTCCTTAAAGGTGTGATAGGTGAGCATGTGCCGATTCACCTCGACATACAAAATATCCCTCGCCGGCAGACGGATGATGCCCTGCCGCATATTCAGCGTCACGTATTCTTCCACGCGCGTCTGCAAAATCCCGATGCATTTTCGCATCCGCATGAGAAAATCATAATAGCTGACGGGTTTGAGAATGAATCCAGCGGCGTTTACATCGTACCCCCTCACTGCATACTGCGCCATATTCGTAACAAATACCAGCAGCACGCTGCTGTCCTTTTTCCGCAGAGCTGTAGCCGCTTCCATCCCATTGAGGCCCGGCATCTGAATATCCAAAAAAATAAGATCATAATCCGGCCTGTATTGTTCAATAAAGACGCCTGCATTATCAAATACAGTTACCTGAAAAGAGTCGTCCGGACAATTCTCTGTAAAAAAATGATGGATGTGGCTTTGTAACAGATCGCTGTCTTGCTTTTCATCCTCTACGATGGCAAGCCGAAAGACCATTCTTTCCCCACTCCTCGCATCGCTTGCTTTTCTATGCTACTATAATAAAGTCGTATCTACGCCAACCTTCGGTAGAGACAAAAACGATTTGGAAAGGGAAGGAGCGTAGCGACTGAGCCTTCCAAATCGCGCGGCATTTGCCGCCTCCATTGGGTATCGAAATCCGCTTTGGATTTTGATATAATACTATTTCCAGATTCACCTGCGCCATCTGCTTGCGCCTTTTCCGTTCTGGCGTCCGGTCGTTCCATTTAGCGTAGCGCTGCTACGCTGCATTCCACTCCCGTTAGCCAGAGCGAAAAATTCGCGGCGCATCTTGGCGCATTCTCATTTGGAAATAGTATAATATTCTCGTGCGGACAGAGGATCACGTTTTCCTCCATGTGGTTACTGTCCACTCGAATAAGAGTGTGACCTCTGTCCCTTATCCGACCGTCACTTCGACCTTTTTGCCGCTGAAGGCCACGCCGTATTTATAAATCGTTTTGACCCCGGCGGTCGTCAGCTCGGTTCCGTATTTCTTGTCGTTGATCTGCTGAAAGGCCGTCTCGGACAGCTTTTTCAGCTTTTCATCGCTGCAATTCTTCTCCGCTTTCAGCTCAATCAGGATGCCCGGAAGTCCCTTTTTCGTGGGGTTCAACTGAATGTCATAGCGCCCGTCGCTGGATTCCCGGTTGGAGGTCACGAAAGCGCCGCCCAGCAGGGCGCACAGCCCCAGCA
>ENA-UONW01000885-UONW01000885.1-human-gut-metagenome-genome-assembly--contig:-CS52-NODE-885-length-41320-cov-6.708082_pt1 | contig 41320 bp, 37 predicted proteins | sample MGYA00242463_ERZ724010 | MGnify/ENA metagenome assembly ERZ724010 | reverse complement strand
AGCTCGATGAAATGGGCTGTAATGCGCCGAAAAGGTCGTTTCGGGCCGTCGGGAAACAGCTTTCCGCCCCTCCGTTTCCCTCGTTGAAATGTAAAGATTTCGCTATTCTTCTGTATATAAGAAGATAAGCCCTTCCGCGCTTCAAAATTTGCCGCCGAGCCTTACCTCGGTCCGAAAGAAACGATTCTCGGCGGGTTGGAAAGACAAAATGTCAGATTGTCAAATTTGCTTTTTCCTTCCTCTTTCACTATCTTTGTACTAAGATAGGATGTGGCTCGGCATAGCCAAACTGAGAAACTTTGTTTTTCATTTGCCTCTGCTCTCATCTTTCATTATCTTTGAACACTGACAAATACGGTTTTATGAGTAATTCTTTCAACTATATTCTACTGACCACGCTCCTGTGCCTCTTCTCCTGCGTAGCGGATAGAAAGCCCGGCAACGCCTTTGCGCCGGACCTGCTGGGCGAGGCAGCAGAGGAAATCCGCTATTCCCAATTCGTGGACAGCCTGGAGTATATCCCGCTGGAAACAACCGACGAATGCCTGATAGGAAAGATAAAGGACGTGTATATCGGCAAGGAACGGGTGTTCGTCCTCGACGGCAAGACGCAGAGCGTCTGAAATGAGATACACCTTATATAATATGCCAGGCCTCCCGTACACTTTCCCCCGAGCCACGCACGTCGTCATTCCGTCCACTTCCCTTCTGAAACTTTCTCCCCGAAATGTTTTCGTATGTCGTAAAAAAGCAGTACTTTAGCGTGGTTTTTCACGAACCGTGCAATGTATAATTAATTATCTTTTTAAATGCTTGAACAAGACAGAATTATAAAGATTAACATCGAGGAGGAAATGAAGTCATCGTACATTGACTACTCCATGTCGGTCATTGTTTCGCGTGCCCTTCCGGATGTTAGAGATGGTTTTAAGCCCGTTCACCGCAGAATTCTCTACGGTATGATGGGGCTGGGAAATACGTCGGACAAACCTTATAAGAAATCGGCCAGAGTGGTAGGTGAGGTGCTGGGTAAGTATCACCCGCACGGCGACTCGTCCGTCTACGGCGCACTGGTACGTATGGCACAACCGTGGGCCATGCGCTACATGCTGGTGGACGGCCAGGGCAACTACGGCTCGGTGGACGGCGACAACGCAGCGGCCATGCGTTACACGGAGTGCCGCCTGCAGAAGATCGGTGAAGACATGATGCAGGACCTCGACAAGGAGACCGTCGACATGCAGAACAACTTCGACGACTCCCTCCAGGAGCCTACCGTGATGCCTACACGCATCCCGAACCTGCTGGTGAACGGCGCCTCGGGTATCGCCGTCGGCATGGCCACCAACATGCCCACGCACAACCTCTCGGAGGTAATTGACGCCTGCGTGGCCTACATCGACAACAACGACATCGAAATAGAGGAGCTGATGAACTACGTCAAGGCTCCCGACTTCCCCACAGGAGGTTACATCTACGGTATGAGCGGCGTGCGCGAAGCCTATCTGACGGGACGCGGCCGCGTGGTGATGCGTGCCAAGGCTGAGATTGAGGCCGGACAGACGCACGACAAGATTGTCATCACCGAGATACCCTACGGCGTGAACAAGGCCGAACTCATCAAGAGCATCGCCGACCTGGCCAACGAGAAGAAAATCGAAGGCATCTCGAACGCCAACGACGAGTCCGACCGCGAAGGTATGCGCATCGTCATCGACGTGAAGCGCGATGCCAACGCCAGCGTGGTGCTGAACAAGCTCTACAAGATGACGCAGCTGCAGACGTCGTTCGGTGTGAACAACGTGGCACTGGTACACGGACGTCCGCGTCTGCTGAACCTGAAGGAACTCATCAAGTACTTCGTGGAGCACCGTCACGACGTGGTAATCCGTCGCACGCAGTTCGACCTGCGCAAGGCCAAGGAACGTGCCCACATCCTGGAAGGCTTGATTATCGCTTCGGACAACATCGACGAAGTGATCCGCATCATCCGTGCCGCCAAGACGCCCGCTGATGCCATCACGGGGCTGATGGATCGCTTCCAACTGACTGAAATCCAGAGCCGTGCCATCGTCGAGATGCGTCTGCGCCAGCTCACCGGCCTGATGCAGGACCAGCTGCACGCCGAATACGAGGAAATCAAGAAACAGATAGCCTACCTGGAGGAAATCCTGGTGAACGACGAGCTTTGCCGCAAGGTCATCAAGGACGAACTCATCGAGGTGAAAGAGAAATATGGCGACGCCCGCCGCTCCGAAATCGTATATGCTTCCGAGGAATTCAATCCCGAGGACTTCTATGCCGACGACGAGATGATTATCACCATCTCGCACCTGGGCTACATCAAGCGTACACCACTGAGCGAGTTCCATGCGCAGAACCGCGGTGGGGTAGGCTCGAAGGGCTCCGACACGCGCGACGAGGACTTCGTGGAGCACATCTATCCGGCCACGATGCACAACACCATGATGTTCTTCACCCAGAAGGGCAAGTGCTACTGGCTGAAGGTGTACGAAATACCCGAAGGCTCGAAGAACTCGAAGGGACGTGCCATCCAGAACCTGCTGAACATTGACTCCGACGATGCCGTCAACGCCTACCTGCGCGTGAAGAACCTGAACGACCAGGAGTTCATCAACAGCCACTACGTGCTGTTCTGCACCAAGAACGGTGTCATCAAGAAGACCCTGCTCGAACAGTATTCCCGTCCGCGCCAGAACGGTGTGAACGCCATCACCATCCGCGAAGACGACCGCGTCATCGAGGTGCGCATGACCAACGGTGACAACGAAATCATCATCGCCAACCGCAACGGACGTGCCATCCGCTTCCACGAAAGCGCCGTACGTGTCATGGGCCGTACCGCAACGGGTGTGCGTGGCATGACGCTCGACGAAGACGGACAGGACGAAGTGGTAGGTATGGTTTGCATCAAGGACCCTGAAACAGAAACCATTATGGTGGTATCGGAACAGGGTTACGGCAAGCGTTCGGACATCGAAGACTACCGCAAGACCAACCGTGGCGGCAAGGGTGTGAAGACCATGAACATCACCGAGAAGACCGGCAAGCTCGTGGCCATCAAGTCCGTGACCGACGAAAACGACCTGATGATCATCAACAAGTCCGGCATCACCATCCGTCTGAAGGTGGCCGACGTGCGCATCATGGGCCGTGCTACACAGGGTGTGCGTCTCATCAATCTGGAGAAGCGCAACGATGAAATCGGTTCTGTCTGCAAGGTGACTTCAGCTCCCGAAGAGGAGGAGGAAGAAAACACACCACAGGCCGAGAATCTTCCGGAGAACAATGATCTGAATACAGAAAATACTGAAAATGAGACTACTGATGAACAAGAATAGACATAATAATAATTCTAATTTAAACTTTTCTACAATCATGAAAAAAGTATTATTGTCGGCTGCCTTGCTGCTCGTTGCAAGTTTCACCTTTGCACAAGAGAAATCAGTAAAGGAAGCAAAAAAAGCTGCCAGTGCAGTACAACCGGACTTCGCAAAGGCTGAACAACTGATCAACCAGGCTTTGACCAATCCTGAGACAAAAGATCAGGCTGAAACTTGGAACGTTGCCGGCTTCATCCAGAAAAGAAAGAGCGAAAAGCAAATGGAGAACGCTTACCTGAGAAAGCCCTACGACACACTCCAGGTGTACAACAGCGCACTGAACATGTGCCAGTACTACTTCAAGTGCGACGAACTGGCACAGATCCCCAACGAAAAGGGTAAGATCAAGAACAAGTACAGAAAATCCAATGCTGCTGCTATCATAGCAGAACGTGGCAACCTGATCAACGGTGGTATCCAGTTCTACAATACCTACCTGGGAAATGAAAACAAGGAAGACGGAAAGAAAGCCCTGAGCTTCTTCGGTACATACGTAGACATTGCCGGACACCCGATGTTTGCTGAAAATGAAGTAGTTAAGGCAGACACATTGCTGCCGCAGATTGCTTACTACGCAGCAATGGTAGCTACTCGTCTGGAAGATTATCCCAGCGTTTTGAAGTATGCACCGTATGCCAAAGATGACAAAGAAGTGGGTAAGTATGCCATGGAATTCATCTCTGCTGCCTTGAAGGCTCAGGGTGAAACAGACAAGTGGATTGCTTCTTTGCAGGAAGGTGTACAGAAGTATCCTGACCACCAGTACTTTTTCGGTAACCTGATTGACTACTACAGCAACAACAACAAGTATGATGAAGCCAACAAGTTTGCTGACGACATGCTGGCAAAGGATCCGAACAATACATTCTATCTGTATGTAAAGGGATATCTGTACCACAACCAGTACAGCAGCCTGAAAGAGCAGAAGAAGGAAGCTGAAGCTGCTGCTGCCTTGGAAAAGGCCATCGAGTTCTATGAAAAGACTGTAGCAGTTGACCCCAACTATGCAGAAGCATACTCCAACTTGGGTCTGGTTTACTGCCTGCAGGCACAAGACTTCTCTGAAAAGGCTACAACCGACGTAAACGATCCGAAATACAAGGAAGATCAGGCTACATTGAAAGCTTTCTATGAAAAGGCTAAACCCAACTACGAGAAAGCAAGACAGCTGCAGCCCGACAAGAAGGAATTGTGGCTGAACGGTCTCTACAGAGTTTACTACAATCTGCAGATGGGACCCGAATTTGAAGAAATCGAAAAGTTGGGCAATTTCTAATTTTGCAGCCAACTGATTAAACTCGTATAAAAAAACAAAAATAGTCTGCCACCAATCTTGGCAGACTATTTTTTAATCCAACAAATAAAAAAAAGCCCTAAACCTATTCTATCGGTTTAGGGCTCTCTTATTTTTTCTAGCATTGATTACTGATTATACTGATTAAGGGTGGAGCTATCATAAATAGCTTATTTTAAATATCCTAGCTTTATATATTAAACATAATCGTGATTATTGATTTGTTTTGCTTGGATTGTTTGAATCAACTTGGACGCCCGTAAATAACCAAGAGCGGCGTATCGGAATGAAAAATCATCTTTCGGGCAATTCCTGGATTGAAAAGCCTGGAAAAAATATTCCGCTTGTAAGAAGCCAAAGCAATGACATCAATATGATGCGTTTGTATATACTGATCAAAATTACTCAAAAAATTATCATTCTGTACAACATCATACTGAATCTCCAAATCGGGATATTGCTTATGGAAATATTCTTTAATGCCACCCAGCTTGATTTCGTTCCACGTATCTTTCGTATCAGACAGATGAATCAACGATACGGAGAATTTAAGATCTTTCAGACTCTTAACCAACAAATCAAATGCAATGAGATCCCGCTGGTCAAAATTAGTAATAAATGCAAAGCGTTCCGCTTCGGCCAACTGCCTGATAACGGTCTTTTCGGGAATTGCAAGCACCGGCGTATGGGCACGCTCTATGACCTCAGCAGTCACGCTTCCTATCAAGTCAATGTCCTTCTGATCCTTACCACGCGTTCCCATAATGATGATATGCGGCCTGATTTCTTTCGAATAGCGAATTATCTCTTCCTCAGGTATCCCTTCGCGCAAGACACAGGTATATTTTACATCAGGAAATTCACCGGATGCAACCTTCTCCTTTATCTTTTCGGAAAGCGTATTCAAGTCATTATGAACCCTTTGTAATATTCCTTTCACATTTTCTTCGTCTCCACGATGGTAGTTGAAAATATCTCCATATGGCAAGGAAGTGGCATATATAGGCGTAAAATACACATGGAGAAGTACCACCTCGGACCCAACATTCTCTGCAAAGCGAAAGCCAAATTCACAGGCTTTCAGCGAATAACTGGAAAAATCAACGGGTATCAGTACTTTATTGCTTGCAGAAGGTATACGCGGCGACTTACCGCCTACCACTTCTTCTGAAAGCCAGGCTGAACTTTCTGTAATCTCCAAGGCACGCGGCAAATCACTTTCCTTGATGCGTACGCGCACTCCCGATGAGACCACCGGTTGGATCTGGTTAATGTTATGAATATAGGTCTCGATTCCTTCATTTTCGAGCACATTCTTCAAAATCTGTGCTTTAGCATACGTCAGAATAGCCAAAGTTACTAATTTGTCTTCCATATCTGTCTATATTTATCGGTTCATACGGGAATATCAAAATAAAAAAGGCACGAATTACACTGATAACCACGGATTTATTCTATCCGCGAAATCCGTGTAGTCCGTGCCTTGAGGAAGCTGTGCAGTCAGTTCCGGAACAATGCAATGTAAACAGTCAGAACTGACTTATATACTTCAGGCTTCTACAGGTTGCTTATTCTCATTGGCAATCTCATCCAATATCTGAAGAGCCCTGTCGAGCACCGTTGTGTCGTCAATCATAACCAGTCCGCCGTCCGGTCCTGGCTCCAGATGAATACCTACGCTTTTTCCTTCCTTGAAGTTATGACCGCCGAAGAAATTCCTTACGGTGTCAACACTCAGACCTAATTCATCGGCGATTCTATGCATGCTTCCTGTGGGTAAAGAGTCTTTTATCTTACGCAACTCGTTAAAAGTTATTGTTCTCATATTCATAAACTTAATGGTTAATACTCTGTTTTATTTTTATCACGCTATAAACTTAAGGAAAAATAAAAGATAAAACAAACTTTTTCTCGTGTTTTTTTATCATTTTGTCTAAAATAAAAGTCCAGACCTTCTCTTTACAGAGAAAATCTGGACTACATACTTGAGTTTTATCAAATAAATCCGTTATCAGATTACTTCTACAACTGTGGCAGGTACCCACCCTACTTTACCGTCTTCCAGACGGATTTCCTTCCACTCGCGCATACTGCCATCCTTGATTTCAACCTTCCTACCTTCATGCAGCACGAACAAGCTGGTTCCGCTCTCACTAGGCGTACTGCGCACCGTCACACTGGGTGAAAGAATAATAGCATCTTTCCGGTCAGTCAAATAGCTTTTCTGCGTAGAAGCAAACACGTTGGCAACGATAACTACAATCAGAAAGAGAATACTACCTGCAAATCCGACCTTCTTCCACTTCAGCTGACGTGTGAATAAGAAGACCGAAAGTGATACAAGCAAGAGCAAAAAGAACACAATGGCAGTCCGTGCCCATGCATCGGAACTTTGGCTGTTTATCAGCGATTTGATCCACGTCACAAAAAATATTTCGGGAACAGGTTCTACCTTGTCTACAGTCTTGGAACGGGCTATCTCCAGATTGGCTCGTATATCCGCATTACCCGGGCTCAGCAGCAAAGCACGCTCATAATTAAGGATAGCGCGAGCAATATCATCTGTTTTGTAGTAGCTGTTGCCCAAATTATAATATACTTCGGCAGACTCTCCCTGCTGAAGCAGATTTTCATATATCTGGATGGCGGCCGCAAAGTCATTGCGGATGTAGGCACTGTCGGCTTCAGCCTTGGTAGCATTGCCCACTTGCTTGGCTGCAGAAAATTCCGACTTATCGGCAATCAAAGTATCCGTTTCTGTCGTTGCCACAGTATCCGAAACAGCTTCCTGTGCCCATATTGCAACCGATACCAGCAGGAGAAGGGTTAATGACCATATCTTTTTCATATCGCGTACGTTTTCTTAATGTTTGATAGAATTTTCCATTTTACTGATTACCTCGAATGACTCGGTATATACCTTGTCCATTGCCTGGTTGGCGTCACCAGGAGCAAAGCGGGCAAACTCACAGCTGTTCAGGGCATTCAGGAACTCTTGTATCAGCTCCTCGGCTACACCATATTTCCTAAGTTCCTCTTCAATATTATCTTTCGACAGCTTGGAAACCGGAATACTCAGCTTGTCGCTGATATAGCCCCACAAAGCTTTCAGTACTTCATCATAGAACGCATCCTTCTGGTTGGACACCAATAATTTGCCTGCAAGTTTCATACGTTTTACCGCTACCTTGTTCGCTTTCTTCGTACGAACTTTCGCAACATTGGCATTGGCAGCTATCTGCTTGCGATAAGCAACAAAACAACCTACGAACAACAGCCCCGGTACGATATAGAACAACCAATAAGTCATCGAACCGAAGAAATACTCACCCTTGGGCGAGAGTTTCACATCGTTCTGCTTGATGAAACGGATATCCTCGTTCAGCACTTTCAGGTCTTCCTTATTGGTAAAGTTGGCAATGGTCTGAGTAGCATTTCCCGCACCTTTTTCTACCTGCACGGTATATTCTTCGGTAGTCAGCGTCTTGTACGAACGCGATTTAATGTCGAAATAACTGAACTTGATGGAAGGAATCTTATAAGTTCCCGCATTGCGTGGAATAGCCAGATACTCAATTACTTTATTTCCTGAAAGTCCTGCATTGGTCAGGCGGAACTTGCTATCCACTTTCGGATCATATACTTCAAAATCTTCCGGGAACTTCACTTCAGGCTCAGATACCAGCTTCAAATTACCGGTTCCCGAAATGACGACCTTGATTGTGATGGCGTCGTTAGTCTTCACCTTTGTACTGTTGATGCTGGAAGATATGTTGAATTCCCCTACTCCTCCGCTGAAATCAGCCGGTTTTCCAGCAGGAAGCGGCTTGACATCGATAGTCAGTTTGGGCGTCATCAATGTTTTTTTAATTTGGATAGCACCCGCTCCACCGTTAAAGAAAGCTTCAAACGGATCGTCTATGGCATCCATCTTCTCAACCGAAGCATCGAAACGGGCTGCATCAATAGTCAGCTTACCCGACTGTTGCGGGAAGAGTACAAACTGACGATAGACGGTTGAATGATAGTTCCGCCCTTTGTAGTGCTCCAAACCCCAGCGACGGTCGTTGGGGAGTTCCACTTCTTGTGAATGAAATCCCTTGAAATCAGGCAGTTTTACGTTGTCGAACCCACGCAAATCTACAACTGTATAGATTTTATAAGTCAACAGAATAGCTTCTTGTTCGTAAACAGAAGTTTTGCTGGCCGTAGCTGTAATGAACAAATCGCTGTTCGAAATGGACGTTCCCGACGAACTGCTTCGGCCTGTACTCTGCCCGCCTCCGTTCTGCGAACTTCCCGCTTTATCAGCAGGCAATACCTTAATCTTCACCGAGTTGGACAACATCTGGTCGCCGTTAGCCGTAATGGTAGCTCCGGGAATGGTATATTCTCCCTCTTTCTGAGCCAACAGGATATAGGTGAAAGTCAGACTTTCCGTCGTATTTCCGTTAATGCTCTGCATACTATACGAACGGGTGGGCCCCATCAATACGTCAAATCCCTTGATGGAAGGTGCCCGGAAATCCTTCACCTTCTGCGTATTTACAGTGTAAGATAGCCTGAACTGATCGCCGACAGCCACTGCATCAGGCGCCGATGCGGTGAAAGTCACCTTGTCGTCGGCATACATTTGCGTGGCAAAGGCAAGCAACGCTATCCATAAGAAAACTATTTTTCTCATATATTACTTATTGTTTTTAGTTTACCAATCTTTCTCCAACCGGTTACCCTTGATAACCTGCTGTTGTTTCTTCACTTTGTCCTGCACATCCTTTTCGTCCCGCATGACAGAATTCAGCAATTGTTCGGCATTTTCCTTCGACATTTGGTTATCCTGTTTCTGCTGCTGGGGCGGTTCCTGTTGCTGGTCGTTGTTCTGGTTCTGCTGCTGGTTTTGTTGCTGGTCTTGCTTCTCCTCCTGTTTCTGTTGGTTCTGCTGATTCTGATCCTGATTCTGCTGATCCTGCTGCTGGTCTTTCAACAATTTCTGTGCCAAAGCCAGGTTATAACGGGTTTCATCATCTTTCGGATTGTTGCGCAACGACTCCTTATAGGCTTCCACAGCCTTGGCATAATCTTTCTGCGATTGGAAGATTACCCCCATGTTATGGTATATTTGAGCCAGATTAGGCTTTTCCTTTTCCACTTTGGCCGCGCCTGCATACTGTTCCATGGCTTCCTGCAGCTTGTTCTGCTGCATCAACGTATTGGCCAGATTGTACATGGATACCGTAGACTTCGGATTCACCTCCAACGCCTTCCTGTAATTGACCTCCGCATCCACATATACACTATCGTTATAAAGCCGGTTTCCTTTCCGTATAAGGTCGCGTTCGGCCTTTTGCGCCTGTACTGCTGTAGCGACAGCCAACAGGCAGCATACACCTATGTATTTATATGACATACTCATTCTCATTGCTCCTTTTTCTTATTGGAAAATAAATGTATGTTGCGGAACAGCGGATTCTTGCGTTCCAGAATCAGCATTTCGGCCAACAACAGAATCAGAATGATCCAGGCAACGGCCTGAAACTGTTCATTGAACTCCGTATAGACCTTGGTTTCCACATCGGCCTTGGCCATTTTGTCTATTTCGCTGCTGATAGCTTTTTGGGCATTGTTGGTATTATCGACACGCACATAGATACCATTTCCATTCTTGGCTATCTCCTGACACATCTGTTCGTTCAGACGGGTAACGATGACATTGCCTTCACGGTCGCGACGATAGTCGTTGGTACCTTCCACCGGTATCGGCGCCCCGTCGGGCAAACCTACTCCCAACACATTGACCTGTATTCCTTTTTCGGCAGCGGCCTTGGCGGCTTCCACTGCACCGCCTTCATGGTTCTCACCGTCCGTAATCACGATAACCGTGCGCCCCACACCTTCCTGAGGAGTAAAACTCCTGGTCGCCAAATCGAGCGCTGCCCCGATAGCCGTGCCCTGTTTGGAAATCAGGGAAGGATCGATGGTCTCCAGAAACATCTTGGCCGAAATATAATCGCTCGTAATGGGCAGCTGGGTAAAAGCATCCCCGGCAAAAACAATCATACCCACTTTGTCGTTCTGCATTTTGTCCACCAATCTTCCTACCAACCGTTTGGCCTTTTCCAGACGACTGGGCTGTACATCCTGCGCCAGCATGGAGTTCGAGATATCCAACGCAATCATAACTTCCACTCCCTGCCTTTTCACCGTCTCGAGCTTCGAACCGAACTGCGGACGGGCCAGCAGAACGGCAAAAAGTCCGATGGCTGCCAAAACAATCCAGAACTTTACATCAGGACGATACTTGGACACATCCGGCATCAGGTAAGCCATCAGCTCCGGATCGCCGAACTTTCGGATAGCTTTCCGCCTCCGATAATTGGAGTACAAGTAGAATGCAGCCAACACGGGCAGCAATAACAGCAAGTACAAATATGCAGGTTCTTCAAATCGAAACATATCTCTTAATTAGTTTAAGTACTATTCTTTCATTTCTTTTTCGTCAAGGAATCTTCTTCAGAATCGTGTTGCGCAGCAGCACTTCCAGCAATACACACAAGAAAGCCGCCAATGCGAACCAGCGGTATTCTTCCTGACGCTTGCTGTACTCCTTCACGTTCAGCTTGGTCTTCTCCAGCTTGTCGATTTCCTCATATACTTCTTTCAGCTTGGAATTACTGGTTGCACGGAAGTAGTTTCCTTCGGTTGTACCGGCTATCTGGGTCAATGTCTTTTCATCAATTTCCACCGGCATGTTCACATACTGCACCGTTCCTCCTACCGGATATGGATAGGGAGCCATACCATTCGTTCCCACTCCGATGGTATAGACACGGATACCGAAACTTTTGGCAATCTCGGCCGCCGTCAGCGGCGATATGTCTCCCCGGTTGTTCGTACCGTCGGTAAGCAGAATGATGACTTTCGACTTGGCCTTGCTGTCTTTCAGACGGGTCACAGCATTGGCAATACCCATACCCACAGCTGTACCGTCCTCGATTACACCACACTTGATGTCCTTTATCAGATTCAACAACACCGCATGATCGACTGTCAACGGACACTGCGTAAAACTCTCGCCGGCAAACAACGTGATACCGATATTGTCATTGGGACGTCCGTTGATAAATTGGGCAGCGACATCCTTGGCTGCTTCCAGACGATTGGGTTTCAGGTCTTCGGCCAGCATACTGGTCGACACGTCGATAGCCATCATGATGTCGATACCTTCTATCTCGCTGTTCTGCCAGCTGTCCGTAGTCTGAGGACGTGCCAAAACCAGAATAATCAATATCAGACTGGCGATACGCAACACAAACGGAGCATGCAGCAGATAGTTCTTATAGCTTTTGGGAGTATGGGCATAGACACGTGCGTCAGAAATCTGAAGAGTAGCCTCGTTGTTCCTGCGCTTCATGATATACCATACAATATAAGGTATAAGCAACAGCAGTAAAAATAAATATTCAATATTAGCGAAAACCATGGTCTCTACATTTTAAGCAAAGTAATTATACAACTCCTTACATATATAAACCAGCGCCCAGACAAATGCAACGGCCATAACCGCCGCTCCGGCTCCCAACAGCAGTTTGGTCTGCAGCGAACGCTTCTCGACAATCGTAATCTCTGTCGGCTGCGGTTTGGCATTTTCATCTTCTTTTTCCTTGGTCTCGTTGATGAAGTCAATGGCATTGAGCAGATTGGCATCATTCTCGTTCATCATCGGATTATGCTTGGCAAATTTCACGAGGTCTGCCGTCAGGAACAGTTCGCGCAGGTCTGCAAGCGCTTCTTTATCGTTCGTTTCCAGCAGATGCTCGATAATTTCCGAAGAAGTCATTTCTAGAGCATTGAATCCGAAACGTTCCTTGATATAGGTACGGAGAGCATCAGTCAGTTCAGTGTAATACTCCTTCGGTTGTCCTTTCTGCCATACTTTTTCTTGCTTGATCCGCTCTATTGCATTCATGGCTACCTGATGGGGCGGAAGTTTCGGCTCAACCTTCACCTTGCGTATGATGGGCTTATTGTCCCGAATGCGTTTTATCAGATAGATGGCTGCCAGCAGGAACGGAGCCAGCAGCAACACACATGCGATGAACAGGTACCAGTCTTCCCAGGCAAATGGAGCCTTCATAATGGTCTTCGGTCCGAAAAACTGGTCGGGATGCAGCGTATCTACCGGTACGGAATAGACCTTGAGCGCCAGCGCCTTCGAACGGTATGCACGGTTGTCTACCGTCACTTCCATAGGAGGCAGATAATAGAGTGCCGAGTCGAACGAAGTCACCGTATACTCCTGAGTAATCAGCGCCCGTTTTCCGTCGTTCAGCAGCTGCGTGTCGGGTTTGGCAATGTCTACAATCTCCACTCCCCGCACAATCGTATCCTTAAAAGCCGGAAAAATAGCCCGTTTGTTGGCGTCGAGCGACACTTCCAACTTTATTTTTGCCTGTTCACCAATCAGAATCTGAAGCGAATCAATGCTCGCATCCACTGTGACAGATTGCGCATGCCCTTTTCCCACAAGTGCCAAGGCAAAAGCTATAGAAAGCAAATATTTTTTCATCAACTTATTTTTTACAAAGTAAACTACAAATGTCAGCTTCTTTGGGCAAAGAGCGACATCAACGCCTTTACATAATCCTGATCCGTACGTACGGATACATTGTCTACATTGCTCTTTGTGAACACCTCGGCCAGCTCGCTCTGTTTCTCCACCCACCAGTCGTGGTGAGCCTTCCTCACGGCTCTGGACGAAGTGTCTATCCACTGTTCATGTCCCGTTTCGGCATCCTTTATCTTCATCAGTCCGATAGCCGGAAGTTCTTCCACGCGCCGGTCGTATACCTGAATGGCCACCACATCGTGTTTGCGGTTGGCTATAGTCATGGCATTCTTGAAACTTTCCTGGTCAATGAAATCCGAAAGGACAAATGCCGTACAACGTCTCTTCATGACATTGGTCAGATATTCCAGTCCCACACGGATATTGGTCCGCCGGCTTTCAGCACGGAAGTCTATCAGTTCACGGATTATATATAGGATATGTTTACGTCCTTTCTTTGGAGGGATAAACTTCTCTATCCGGTCCGAGAAGAAAATCACCCCGATCTTGTCGTTGTTCTGTATGGCCGAAAAAGCCAGCGTAGCCGCTATTTCTGTCACCATATCTTTCTTCATCTGCTTCACCGTACCGAATTCCAGACTACCGGAAACGTCAACCAGCAACATCACCGTCAGTTCACGTTCTTCTTCAAAGACCTTGACGTAGGGCTTGTTGAAGCGGGCCGTTACATTCCAATCGATATCGCGTATGTCATCGCCAAACTGATACTCACGCACTTCGGAAAAGGCCATACCCCTACCCTTGAAAGCCGAGTGATACTGGCCTGCAAAGATATTGCTGGACAATCCGCGTGTCTTGATTTCTATCTGACGGACTTTCTTCAAAAGTTCTGTTGTTTCCATTTGCAAGTCTCAAAATAATGAATTCATGAGAGTCGTGCGTCCGTCTTGATTTCCTGGAGGACACACAACCTCATGTCCGAAATAAACAAGGTGTCTCGAAAGCGATTGCCTCAAGACATTCTCTTCATCTTGTCAATCCTGTCACCGGCATCAAGGCACTTCCACCTTGTTCAGGATTTTGCTGACAATTTCGTCCGAAGTCAGGTTGCTGGCTTCAGCCTCATACGTCAGACCGATACGGTGACGAAGCACGTCATGAGCCACGGCACGTACATCTTCCGGAATCACATAGCCACGACGCTTGATGAAGGCATAGCTGCGGGCAGCCAGTGCCAGGTTGATGGATGCACGGGGAGAACCTCCGAAACCGATCATGTCTTTCAACTCCTTCAAATCATACTTTTCCGGATAGCGGGTTGCGAAGACAATATCCACAATATATTTCTCAATCTTTTCATCCAGATATACCTGACGCACCACCTTACGGGCTTCCAGAATCTCTTCCGACTTCAGAATCGGGCGGATATTGGTCCGCTCACCGCTGATGTTCTGGCGGATAATCAGCTTTTCTTCTTCCTGCTTCGGATAGTCGATAATTACCTTCAGCATGAAACGGTCCACCTGTGCTTCAGGAAGCGGATATGTACCTTCCTGCTCGATGGGGTTCTGGGTTGCCATCACAAGGAAAGGTTCAGGAAGTCTGAAGGTTTCGTTACCGATAGTCACCTGGCGCTCCTGCATGGCTTCGAGCAAGGCACTCTGAACCTTTGCCGGCGCACGGTTGATTTCATCGGCCAAAACGAAGTTGGCAAATACCGGTCCTTTTTTCACCTGGAAACTTTCGTCCTTCTGGCTATATACCATGGTACCGATTACGTCGGCCGGAAGCAAGTCCGGAGTAAACTGAACACGGCTGTATTGTGCATCGATCAGAGAGGCCAGTGTCTTGATCGCCAAGGTCTTTGCCAAACCAGGCACACCTTCCAGCAGCACATGTCCGTCAGAAAGCAAACCGATTAACAGAGATTCTACCAAATGTTTCTGTCCCACAATGACCTGATCCATGCCTGTGGTGAGGTTGGTAATGAAAGCGCTTTGTCTTTCAATCCGCTCATTCAGTTCGCGGATATCGATAGTTTCAGCCATAAAATCTATATTTTTAAAGTTTAATATTCCATTTTCTACACAGGCAGCTACCCTGCCTGCTTATTTGCTCCCAAAAGTACGGCAATAAATTAACCATACCAACTAATTTTTATTAAAAAAGAACTTCAAACCTTTAGATTAAACTAAATTCATAGAGTTTAGTAAACCGCAAAAAAGAAGCAGTAAAATAGATTACCGCTTCTTCGCCAGTTTGGGAATCCTGATAACAGTCCCGCTTGGCACATTGTCCGGGTTCTTCAACACACCGGCATTATGTTTCACAAGATACGGCCACAAGGCTTTGGTTCCATAAAACTTCAACGAAACCCTTGTCAATGTTTCTCCTTCATGAATGGTATATTCCGTTTGGGTACCTACTATCTCATAGTTCACCGAATCCGGAACAAAGGGTTCCGAAACGACCTTTGACTTTTTCTTTGACGGAGTGGTCTGATTTTCTTTCCGGACTTTCGTTTCAATCATTACGGTGTCTGTCGGTACAGCTTTAACATTTTTTACGGTGTCAATTGATGCCACCGAATCCTTCCGATTTACCGCCAACGTATCCGTATGGACTACAGGCGTTTCAAATTCTGCATCCAGCGGCAACCGTTCATCAGTCTTTTCCGACCAGGGATAATAAAGATAAGCCACTACTCCCGCACAGCCTATAAGTACGCAAACGATAGCTGCCACTATGTATTTCGTCACCTTCTCCGAAACATTGTTCTCCGGTTGATGCGATACTATTTCCTGTTCAGATTCAGGTACCGGTTCCGACACCTGTTCTTCAACTACAGCCCCCTCGACAACAGATTCCTCCCCAACAGGCTCTTCGGCTACCGGTTCTTCAACCGCCGATTCTTCAGTTACAGATTCTCCAGCCGTTGGTTCTTCAGATACAGGCTTCTCAACCACAGGGGTTTCTTGCGGCATTGCATCTTCCAGCTTTTCCGGTTCGGCAGCTACCATACCTTCATCTGCATCCCCTTCCGGTTCCTCTTCCCCCTCCTTTTCTACCGGCATATCATCAAATTGTACATTCTCATTCAAGACAACCGTTTCAAAATGACTGAACGGACGATTGATCAGTTCCTTTAATGCCGCTTCCGGCGTAAACGACACTTTCTGATGTCCCTGTATTTCAAAACGCTCTCCCGTATTGACGTTGATACTTTCCCGGCTTCCTACTTCAATCAGCTTGAAAGTTCCCAGTCCCTTCACTTTCACATACTTGTCCTGCTCCAGTCCTTCTTCAATCAACGCAAAAAAAGTCCTGACAAACTCTTCTGCATTTTCAGGAGTGATGTCATACTTTTCCGCAAACAGCAATATCAGGTTCTGTATATTCAGTTTTTCATTCATAATCCGCTATCAGGTAAACGAGAACTTTACTTGAACTTTTCTTTCAAGGCAACACTGGGCTTATAGGTAAGCACCAATTTGGGAGGAACCAGCATACGTTGCTTGCTGGTAGGGCTGACCGAGATACGCTCCAACTTTTTTTTCACTTCAAAGGTACCGAATCCCTGAATGGCTATTACGTTTCCGTCCTCCAGCTGCTGCGTCATGACAGACAGCAAGGAAGACATCAGTTCTGAAGTGTCTTTCAGTGTATATCCCAGTCTTTTGGACAATTCCGAGGTAAATTCTTTATTATTCACGAATCACTACTTATTGATGTTTACGGACGCTATATTAACCAAAAATTTTCATACCGCCAATAGCTTTCCAGTAAAAAATCAGACAACGCGACCAAAAAGGTCAAAATCATCAGAGTCCACAATTTCCACTTCATAAAAGTGCCCGACAGCCAGTTTTTTCCCTTTTTTCTCGATAAGGACTTCCGGATCCACTTCCGGCGAATCAAATTCGGTACGCCCCACATAGTAGTCGCCTTCCAGACGGTCTATCATCACTTTCATGCGCCGACCTATCTTGGCGGCACTCAGTTCCGCCGAAATGCCCCGCTGGATTTCCATCAGTTCATCCAGTCTTGCCTGCTTTACTTCCTGTGGGATGCTGTCCTCATAATGGGCGGCTGCATACGTTCCTTCCTCCTCCGAATAGGCAAAAGCCCCCATCCTGTCGAAACGGATCTCGCGCACGAAGTCCTTCAATTCTTCAAAATCGGCCTCTGTCTCACCGGGATGTCCCACCATCAGCGTCGTGCGCAGATGTATGCCCGGCACTTCCTTACGGAAATCTTCTATCAGCTTGTAAGTCTGTTCCTTGCTGACGTTTCTGCGCATCTTCTGCAACATATTGTCACTGATGTGCTGCAAGGCTATATCCATATATTTGCAGACATTGGGTTTCTCACGCATCACGCGGAACAAGTCTGTGGGGAAATGTGCCGGATAGGCATAGTGCAACCTGATCCATTCCACTCCCGGTATGTCGGCCATACGTTCTATCAGTTCAGGAAGCATCTGCCGTTTGTACAGGTCCACCCCATAATAGGTCAGTTCCTGTGCGATGACCTGGAACTCCTTCACGCCCCGGTCTACCAACAGCTTCACCTCCTCCAGTATTTCCTCCATCGGACGCGACACATGCCGGCCGGTAATAATGGGAATGGCACAATAGGAACATTTCCGGTCACAACCTTCCGATATTTTAATATAGGCATAATGCCCGGGCGTAGTCAGCACCCTTTCGTTATGGAGTTCTTCGTGATAAGCCTTTCCCAGATCGCTCAGCAGTTCCTTCCAGTTGAACTTTCCATAAAACTTGTCCACCTGGGGGATTTCAATGGAAAGCTCCTTCAGATAACGTTCCGAAAGACATCCCATGACATACAGTTTCTCAAGCCTTCCTTCCTCCTTGGCCTGGGCAAATTCCAGAATCATATTGATGGATTCTTCCTTGGCATCACCGATGAAGCCACAGGTATTGATGACGGCTATTTTTCCATGCGGATTCTCCGTATCATGCGTCACCCGATAACCGGCTTCCTCCAGTTGCCGCATCAGATGCTCCGAGTCCACCAGGTTCTTCGAACAGCCCAGTGTAATAATGTCTATCGTTTCTTTCCTCATTTGTTTTCACCAAACAACGATTCAACAAACTCTTTTCTGCGGAACACCTGCAAGTCTTCCATACCTTCTCCCAGACCGATGTATTTCACAGGAATCTTGAACTGGTCCGATATTCCGATCACCACACCGCCCTTGGCCGTTCCGTCGAGTTTCGTCACCGCCATGGCAGTCACCTCTGTGGCCAATGTAAACTGCTTGGCCTGTTCGAAGGCATTCTGTCCGGTCGATCCGTCCAGCACGAGCAATACTTCATCGGGGGCATCGGGCACCACCTTCTTCATGACATTCTTTATCTTGGTAAGCTCGTTCATCAGCCCCACCTTGTTATGCAGACGTCCGGCCGTATCGATGATAACCACGTCGGCATTGTTGGCCACCGCCGAGCTCAGCGTATCAAAAGCAACCGAAGCCGGATCCGCACCCATTTTCTGCTTCACCACGGGCACACCGACTCTTTCTCCCCATATCACCAGCTGTTCCACAGCAGCGGCACGGAACGTATCGGCAGCTCCCAGATAGACCGACTTGCCAGCCTTTTTGAACTGATAGGCCAGTTTTCCGATTGTCGTTGTCTTCCCTACTCCATTCACGCCTACCACCATGATGACATACGGCTTATTCTTGATGGGCGCTTCGAAGTCGTCCACATCCGCCGTATTGTTTTCCGTCAGCATGGCTGCTATCTCGTCACGCAGTATGTGGTTCAGCTCCTGCGTGTTCATATATTTATCTTCGGCTGCTCTTTTCTCTATCCGTTCAATGATTTTCAGGGTGGTTTCCACACCCACATCCGAAGTGATCAGCACCTCTTCCAGATTGTCCAGCACGTCGTCATCCACTTTCGATTTACCGGCTATGGCTCTGGCTATTTTACCGAACACACTTTCTTTCGTTTTGGACAATCCCTTGTCCAACGTTTCTTTTTTCTCTTTTGAAAAAAAACTAAAAAATCCCATAATCGTTCGTATAATGCATTATGTTACAAAGGAAGACTGCGAAAGGCGAATACGATGCCAAACAAGCCTGCTTATTTGCATTGCAGAACCGCCTCCTATCTTCGTGCAACAAAGATACGTAAAAAAACTGATACCTTCTCCCGTCTATAAAAAAGAAATGAGGGTACATCTGTATGATGCACCCTCATTTTTATCGTTAAAAGACTGATGATATCTTATTTCTTGAAAAAGTCCTGTACCTTTTCATTCGGAACCATCTGCTCATCAAAGATGTAAGCACCGGTCTTCGGTGACTTCACCATCTTGATAACCTTCGTATAAGCACGACCTTCCTTGGAACCTTCGTGCAAACTTGCTACTGTTTTCTTTGCCATGGGTTATACGTATTATTTGATTTCTTTGTGTACTGTCACTCTCTTCAGAATCGGATTGTACTTCTTCAGCTCCAATCTTTCAGTGGTATTCTTTCTGTTCTTTGTAGTGATGTAACGGGAAGTACCCGGCATACCACTGTCCTTGTGCTCTGTGCACTCCAGAATCACCTGCACTCTGTTACCTTTAGCTTTCTTTGCCATATTCTAAGTCTCCTTCAGTTTTTTAACCAATTACTTTGATGGTTTTCCAATCACAATAGCCTTTAGCCACAGCATCGTTCAACGCAGCATCCAGTCCTTTTTTGTTGATGATACGCAGACCGGCAGCACACAGGCTCAGGCTGATCCAGCAATCCTGCTCTACATAGTAGAATTTCTTCTTAAACAAGTTCAAGTCAAAGGTTCTCTTCGTTCTTCTCTTTGAGTGTGAAACATTGTTGCCAATCATGGCTTTCTTTCCGGTAATTTGACAAATCTTCGACATTTCTATCTTCTTTTTATAGTTTTTATCTATGCCTATTTCAAACAGAGCGCAAAGTAAGCACTTTTATCGTTAACTACCAAGCTTTTCAAGGAATAATTCTCTGAAAAATAGCATTTTTTCCCTATTTCAGTAACTCAACGAGCAAATCCAGCGCATTTTGTACGGCATTCTGCACATTTACCTCCCGTCCGTTGTCACCTTCCTGCTTCACAGTCAGCATTTCGTTTTTGTAGGCAACGGCTATCCAGATGGTCCCCACCGGCTTTTCCGCTGTCCCGCCTCCGGGACCTGCTATTCCCGACGTCGCAATGGCACAATCGGTTTTCAGCGCTTTCATCGCGCCTTCTGCCATTTCAATCACCGTTTCCCGGCTGACAGCCCCCCATTTCTCCAATGTTTCGGCCGACACGCCCAACAATCCCATTTTCACCTCATTGGAATAGGCCACAACACTTCCCTTGAAATACTCCGAGCAACCGGCCACCGACGTAATGGCAGCCGCCACACGTCCGCCCGTACAGCTTTCTGCGGTGGAAAGGGACAAATTCTTCGCCCGAAGCAGCTTTCCCAACTCTTCTTCTGCCTTCATGCTGCCGTCATTTTAAGGTTACACGCGAATAGGCCGGAGCCTCCATCGGACAGAAATCCCCGTCCAGATATTTGAAGTAACCCGTAATCGCAATCATGGCCGCATTGTCCGTCGTATAGCTGAACTTGGGGATGAAGATTTTCCATCCGTATTTCTCCGCATGCTCCCTGAAAGCGTTCCGCAAGCCGTTGTTTGCCGATACGCCGCCGGCCACCGCCACCTCTTTTATATTATATTGTTTGGCAGCCTTCCGGAGTTTGTCCATCAGGATGTCCACAATGGTAGCTTCCAGCGAAGCGGCCAGATCTTCCTTGTGATGTTCGATGAAATCGGGATCTTCCTTCACCCACTCGCGCAAGGAATACAGGAACGACGTTTTCAGCCCGCTGAAGCTGTAGTCCAGTCCCGGAATATGGGGCTTGCTGAAGCTGTAAGCTTTCGGGTTTCCCTGACGGGCCAGCCGGTCGATAATCGGACCGCCCGGATATCCCAGCCCCATCACCTTCGAACATTTGTCGATGGCCTCACCGGCCGCATCGTCAATCGTCTGTCCCAATATCTCCATGTCATTGTAGGCCTTCACCAGAATAATCTGCGAATTTCCTCCCGAAACCAGCAGGCACAGGAACGGGAAACTGGGCTGCACATTCTCTTCGCCTTCCGCTTTAATAAAATGAGCTAACACATGGCCTGTCAGGTGGTTGACATCAACCATAGGTATTCCCAACGAACGTGCGAAACCTTTTGCGAACGACACACCTACCAGCAAAGAGCCCATCAGGCCGGGACCTCTCGTAAAGGCCACTGCGTTCAGCTCCTCCTTGGTGACTCCGGCACGTTTCAAGGCTTCATGAACCACCGGAACGATGTTCTGCTGGTGGGCTCGCGAAGCCAGTTCGGGTACCACCCCTCCGTACGATTCATGCACGGCCTGGCTCGCCACGACGTTCGACAACAGATAACCGTCCTTGATAACAGCCGCCGACGTATCGTCACACGAACTTTCTATTCCCAATATGATTGTACTCATAAAATGTTTATTTACGTTTAAGCACTGCAAAAGTAGTGATAAAAGTAGTATGGATAACGTATTATTTCATAATTTTGTTGGCTGAACAGAAAAATTAACGGCCTATCAGAAGACTGAAGCAGATAATCCGCTGGACGGTCGGTATCATCATCGGTATGTATATCGGCCTCGCATTGGTATTGAACATTCCTTATGTCCAGTACCAGCTTACAGCATTTGTCTCCCACGAGCTCGAATCGCTTTTGGGCACCCGTCTCAGCATCGGCCGTATCGACATCGGCCTTCTGAACCGCATTGTGATCAACGACCTCACACTCGACGACCGTTCCGGCAAGGAAATGTTCAAAGCCACACGCCTGTCCGCCAAGTTCGATCTGATTCCCCTTTTCAAGGGCAAGGTGTCCATCAACAACATCCAGCTGTTCGGTTTCAACGTCAATCTTGAAAAGGAGACACCGGAAGCCGCTCCTAATTTCCAGTTCCTCATCGACGCTTTTGCTTCCAAGGATACGGTGCCCAAGCAGAAACAACTCGACCTGCGCATCAACTCGCTCCTCATCCGCCGCGGAAAGCTTTCCTATCATGTACTCTCCGAGCCGGAGACACCCGGACGCTTCAATGCCCATCATGTCAATCTCCGCGATTTCATCGCCAACATCTCCCTGAAGGCCCTCCGCAACGACTCCATCAATGCCGCCGTCAAGCGCCTCAGTTTCAAGGAGCAGTCTTCCTCGTTCAGGCTCGACAAACTGGGCCTGAAGGTTGTCGGCAACGACAAGGGCCTTCAGATAGCCGGACTGAGCATCGACTTGCCCCGCAGCACGCTGCGTCTCGATACCATCCGTATGCATTACGACAGCCTGGCCGCATGGCAGGATTTCACTCATCTGGTACGTTTCTCCGGCCGGCTGCTGCCTTCTAGTGTCACTTTGGGCGATTTGTCGGCCTTCGTTCCGGCCCTTTCTCACTTTGCAGAGCCACTACAGGTAGAAGCGGAAGCCGATGGCACCATCGACGGACTCAACTGTCCCCGCCTGTCTGTTTCTGCTGGAAAACATTTTCAGTTGGCAGGCGACGTCTCCTTTCAAGACCTGTCCCGTCCCCAGGATGCCTATGTGTTCGGCAATTTGCCTCGTTTTTATGCCGATCCGCAGGGGGTTGCCTTCTTCGTCCGCAATCTCAGCCCCCACTACACCGGTGTACCTCCCGTCCTCCAGCGTCTGGGCACCATCAGTTTCCGCGGTGAGATAGCCGGCTATTTCACCGACCTCGTCACCTACGGCAGCATCCGCACCGACCTCGGTTCCATCAGCACCGATATAAAATTGAGTTCAGACCCAAGCGTGAACAAAGTGGCTTATTCCGGTTCCATCAAAACCCACAAATTCAAGTTGGGAAAATGCCTGGACGATGCCAAGCTGGGTGATATCACGTTCAACATCGGCCTGCAGGGCAATCATTATGCCAACAGCCGCCCCAACATCACAGCCAAGGGGCTCATTTCGTCCATCGATTACAGCGGCTATACCTACGAAAACATCACCCTCGACGGCGAATATCTGCATGGAGGCTTCACCGGAAGAGTCGCTTTGGAAGACGTCAATGCCTCAATCGCCCTGAACGGAACCATCAACACGGCAAGTCAGGTACCCACTTTCAATTTCCAGGCATCGGTCAACCACATCCGTCCGCATGCCCTTCACTTGACTCCTCAATACGAAGATGCCGAATTCTCCGTCAAGCTGAAAGCCGATTTCACAGGCGGCTCCATCGACGAAATGAATGGTGAAATCAACATAGACAGTCTCAACTACACCTCCCCCGGAGACTCCTATTTCCTGAACAACCTGAAGCTGGTGGCCAGCCGTCCGGACAGCCGTCTCAAACGCCTCGACCTGCTTTCCCCCTTCGTACGCGGGAGCATCGAGGGCGACTACTCGTACCGCACCCTTCCTTCCAGCATCCTGAACATTCTCCGCCGTTACCTGCCGGCACTGCTTCCCCAGTCCGGCACCGCCAGTCCGGCCCAAACAGCCAACAACTTCGGCTTCGACCTGCACATCTACGACACGGAGATTCTGTCCAAGGTGTTCGGCATTCCCCTCACCGTCTATACCCATTCCACCCTGAAGGGCTATTTCAACGAGAAGCTTCAGCGGATGCGCGTCGAAGGCTATTTTCCTCACCTGCGTTACGGCAACAAGTTTATCGAGTCGGGACTCATTCTTTGCGAAAATCCCGGCGACCACTTCCACACCCGTATACGCTTCACCAACCGTAAGAACGACAGTGCAGTCAATCTGTCTTTGGAGGCGAGTGCCCGGAACGACAGCCTGCAGACCGTCCTGAACTGGGGCAACAACGGTACCGTCACCTACAGCGGCCGCCTGGCCGCCACGGCCACCTTCGTACGCCAACAGCTGCAGGAAGCTTCCCGCAAGCGTTCCTACCGGCAGCGCCGCAATGCCCCGTCGCGTCCGGCGTCGGCCCTGAAGACAGTCATCGACATCCACCCCACCGACGTCATCCTCAACGATACTCTGTGGAACATCCATCCGGCACAAATCGTCGTCGATTCCGGTAAAGTACACATACACGACTTCCACTTCACCAACCAGAAGCGTTACCTCCGTGCCGACGGTACCGTTTCCGATTCCCCGCAGGACACCGTCCATCTCGACCTGCAGCAGATCAACATCGGCTATGTCTTCGACATTGCCGACCTGGGTGTCAATTTCCAGGGCGAAGCCACCGGTCCTGCCTATGCCTGTGGCGTATTGAAGGAGCCGGTCATGGTGGCCGACCTCTTCATCCACAACCTGGGTATCAACGAAGGCCTGTTGGGTGATGCCCGGATTCACGGCAAATGGCATCACGACATAAAAGGCATCTATCTCGACGCCCGCATCCGTGAGGCCGATATCGCCCGTACCCACGTATACGGTTTCATCTACCCCATCAAGCCCACCAGCTCTCTCGACCTGCAGATCGAGGCCGACGGAACCAACCTCAAGTTCATCCATCATTACATGAGGTCCATCACCCCCGAATTCTCCGGACGGGCCACGGGCGATGTTCATTTCTACGGCAAGTTCAAGGCCCTCACCATGGAAGGCCGCGTGTACGGCGATGCCTCCATGAAAGTCGATGTTCTCAATACCACCTTCTCTGTCCGCGACAGTATCTACATCGCTCCGGACGGGCTGACTTTCCGCAACAACCGTCTTTTCGACAGCCAGGGCCGTCAGGGAACCATGAACGGTTACCTCCGTTACCGCCATTTCAAGGACCTCAACTACCGGTTCGACTTCGATGTCAACAACATGCTGCTCATGAACACCACCGAGTCGCCCGATTTCCCCTTCTACGGCACTGTCTACGGTACCGGCAACGCCAGCATTGCCGGTAATGCGGCCGACGGTGTCAACATCAACGTGGCCCTGACCACCAACCGCAACACAAACTTCACCTATATCAAAGACAATGTCACGTCTGCCGTCAGCAACCAGTTTGTCCGCTTTGTCGACAAGACTCCCCGCCGTGTCGTGCAAGACAGCCTGCTGCTTTCCACTTACGAACTGGCCCGCCGCGAAATGGAAGAAGAAGAGGCGCGCCGCGAATCCGACACCGACATCCGTCTGAATCTCATTGTCGACGCCACGCCCGACGCCACCATGCGCATCATCATGGATCCCGTAGCCGGCGACTACATCAGCGGGCGCGGCACCGGCAACATCCGCACCGAGTTCTACAACAAGGGCGATGTCAAGATGTTCGGCAACTACCGCATCAGCCAGGGCGTCTACAAGTTCAGCCTTCAGGAAGTCATCCGCAAGGATTTCCTCATCAAGGACGGCAGCTCCATCACGTTCAACGGCATTCCCGTCAATGCCACGCTCGACATCCAGGCCAACTACACCGTCAATTCTGCTTCGCTCAACGACCTCATCCCCAACGCCAGCAGTTTTGTAGACCAGACCAACGTGAAAGTCAACTGCATGATGGACCTCACCGGCCAGCTCACCTCGCCCACCATCAAGCTCGACCTCGAGCTGCCCAACGAGCGCGACGAAGTCGAAGCCCTCGTCCGCAACTACATCCCCACGGACGAACAGATGAACATGCAGATACTCTACCTGCTGGGCATCGGCAAGTTCTATCCGTCCGAAACCTTCGGCACCGGCCAGAATTCCGACATGATGTCCAGCGTATTGTCCTCCACCCTGTCGGGCCAGCTGAACAATGCCCTGTCCCAGATTATCGACAACAACAACTGGAACGTCGGCACCAATTTCAGCACCGGCGAGAAGGGCTGGACCGATATGGAATTCGAAGGCATGCTTTCCGGCCAGCTTCTCAACAACCGCCTGCTCATCAACGGCAACTTCGGCTACCGCGAGAACCCCATGGCCAACACCAACTTCGTAGGCGACTTCGAGGCCGAATGGCTGGTTACCCGTTCCGGTGAAATCCGTCTGAAGGCCTACAACGAGACCAACGACCGCTACTACACCCGCACCAACCTCACCACGCAGGGCATCGGCATCGTCTTCCAGAAAGACTTCGAGAAGTGGAACGAACTGTTCTTCTGGAAGAAATGGAAACTCTTCCAGCTCAAGAAACTGCGTCCCCGCAAAGAGCCTTCCCCGCATGCAGCCGATTGAAACAGCAAATTCTTGAAAAGACCCTATATTATATAGGTGTTATTTCCGCAGAAATTTGTACTTTTGCACTCTGTTTGAAAAAACAGTCGGAAACGGAAACTTAAAAACAGAATATAGATATGGCAGTAGAACTGAAAGATCTGACCAAACGCAGCGAGAACTACTCGCAGTGGTACAACGAATTGGTGGTTAAGGCCGACCTGGCTGAACAGTCGGCCGTGCGTGGCTGTATGGTAATCAAGCCCTACGGATACGCTATCTGGGAGAAGATGCAGCGCCAGCTGGATGACATGTTCAAGGAAACGGGGCACGTGAATGCCTACTTCCCGCTGTTGATCCCGAAATCGTTCCTGAGCCGCGAGGCCGAACACGTGGAAGGCTTTGCCAAGGAATGCGCAGTGGTGACACACTATCGTCTGAAGAACGATCCCAACGGTGGCGGCGTAGTCGTAGACCCGGCTGCCAAGCTGGAAGAGGAACTCATCATCCGTCCCACTTCCGAAACCATCATCTGGAATACATACAAGAACTGGATCAACTCCTACCGCGACCTGCCTATCCTGTGCAACCAGTGGGCCAACGTGTTCCGCTGGGAGATGCGTACCCGTCTGTTCCTGCGTACGGCCGAGTTCCTGTGGCAGGAAGGACACACCGCCCACGCCACGAAGGAAGAAGCCGAGGCCGAAGCCGTGAAGATGCTGAACGTATATGCCGACTTTGCCGAGAAGTATATGGCAGTGCCGGTCATCAAAGGTGTAAAGTCGGCCAACGAACGTTTTGCCGGCGCGCTGAACACCTATACCATCGAGGCCATGATGCAGGACGGAAAGGCACTGCAGAGCGGTACCTCCCACTTCCTGGGCCAGAACTTCGCCAAGGCCTTCGACGTGCAGTTCGTCAACAAGGAGAACAAGCTGGAGTATGTATGGGCTACGTCGTGGGGTGTATCCACCCGTCTGATGGGTGCGCTCATCATGACCCACTCCGACGACAACGGTCTGGTACTTCCGCCGCATCTGGCTCCTATCCAGGTAGTCATCGTCCCCATCTACAAGAATGCCGAAATGTTGCAGAAGATCGACGAGAAGGTGGCCGGCATCGTCAGCCGTCTGAAGGCAATGGGCATCTCCGTGAAATATGACAACGCCGACAACAAGCGTCCGGGCTTCAAGTTTGCCGACTACGAGGTGAAGGGTGTGCCCGTCCGTCTGGTAATGGGTGGCCGCGACCTGGAAAACAATACCGTCGAAGTGATGCGCCGCGATACGCTGGAGAAGGAGACGCGTTCGTGCGACGGCATCGAGGAATATGTAAAGAACCTGCTGGAAGACATCCAGAACAATGTTTACCAGAAGGCGCTGAACTACCGCAACAGCCGCATCACGACCGTAGACAGCTACGACGAGTTCAAGGAAAAGATCGAGGAAGGCGGATTCATCCTGGCCCACTGGGACGGTACGACCGAGACCGAAGAAAAAATCAAGGAAGAGACCAAGGCTACCATCCGTTGCATCCCGTTCGATTCGTTTGTTCCGGGCGACAAGGAGCCGGGCAAGTGTATGGTGACGGGCAAACCGTCGGCCTGCCGCGTCATTTTCGCACGTTCCTATTAAGGAGTGACGGGTTACGCGCTACGGGCTACAATATATAGAGGGCTGTCTCAAAAAAAATACAGTTTTATCATAATCCCATGTCATCCCTAGCGAAGTGAAGGATCCGAACACACCGATAGCTGCATTCGGGATTCTTCGCTTTGCTCTGGATGATAAAATGTTAGAACTTATTCATTTTGAGACAGCCCTTTTCATGTCCTGACGTTCCGTCTGCTTTTCTGACAAAAAAAAGAATTAACCATGAAAACACTTGTAAAATAATTTTTTATTCGTAACTTTGCCCCCGAATGAGGTGGGAATATCAACTCCCCCCTATGCAAGATGAAAAAACGGAATAGTTGCGAACTTACGCCCGAAAAGAATATAACTGCTTGTAGTTGTGCACCTTACGACCACTTGCAGGATTAGAAGAATTGCCCCTACCCGAACAGATGGACGATACCCCCCAATGGTTTGTCATGCGCGACCTCAAGCGGAGCAACGCCAAGCTTCCCGCCTATCGGATGCTCGAGGAGATGCACATCCAGTGTTTCACCCCGATGGTCACCAAGATTCTGCTTCGTAACGGAAAAAGAGAACGCCGTCTGGTTCCCTACCTGCCCGATCTTCTTTTTGTGTACGACACCCGTCAGGTTCTCGACCCGCTGGTCGACCGCATGCCCACTTTCCAATACCGGTATCTCAAAGGCCGTGTTCCCATGACCGTCCGCCCGTCCGATATGGAACGTTTCATCCGGGTGGTGTCTGCCGCCGCCTTTCCCCGCTATTACCGTCCGGACGAAGTGACGCCTGACATGCATCGCCGTCCCGTCCGCATCATCGGCGGCCAGCTCGACGGCATGGAAGGCCATCTGCTTTCCGTCCGCGGTTCCCGCGTCAGGCGCCTGCTGGTAGAACTTCCCTCGGTATTGGCCGCTTCCGTCGAAGTGGAACCGGACTACATAGAACTTCTCTGACGAAAACTACAAGAGACAGAAGGAGAAAGGAAATGGTTCAGATTACCCGCACCCCCTCATCGGGGTTGCAAGTCAGCATACTCGGCTGCCGCATCGAAGCACGGACACGCTTTTCGCGCGTCCAGGTCCCGGTGCCCCACAATCAGGGCTTGGGGATACTTCCGATGCAGCGCCTCCAGCAATGTTCTCAGCGCGGCCCGTTGTTCAGGTGTGCGCGTGTCCGCCGGTGTCCGGCCGTCCGCCGCCAGTCCGCCGATGTAACACACACCTATACTGTGCCGGTTGTGGTTTCTGCAATGGGCTCCTTCCCGCCCCTCCTCCCGTCCGGTCTCGATGGTACCGTCCGTGGGAATCACGTAGTGATACCCGCAGCCCTTCCATCCCAGCGAGCGGTGATAGCGGTCGATGTCCTTGCAGCGGAACGTGCATCCTGTCCGGTTGGCGGAACAGTGCACAACGATCAGTGTCACGTGTTTCATCATCCCAGCAAGTTTCCACCTGCTGCCCCACCGATGGTACCGGTCAGCAGCAGTTCAACGAAACGGACGAGATAAGTCAACAGCTTTTTCCAATTTACTTTCATACGTTTGGTTTTTAAGTAAAACAATATTAACAGTTGCATCATTCACGCAGATTGGTTATGCTAAGGGGTTGTCATCCTGGTTGTCGTCCGATCCTCCCGCCGATCCGCCCTGCGATTCCGAAGGTTTCTTGTTCTTGGCCGCTTCCAGATTCACGGTGGTCTGTCCGGTCTTTTCCGCCTTCAGTGTCGCCAGCTGTGCCAATCGGCTGCTCACGGGGTTGAACGTGGCGCGTCCCACCAGGTTACGGAAGTCCTCCCCCGGTGTGAACACAATGTTCACCTCCTTGATGTGTTGCGACGTGAACTCCTGTTGCGAGTCGGCTCCCACCGAACTGAGTGAGATCCAGAAATCGCCCAGGTCGCCCAGCATCACCTTCCGCCCCGAGAGCAGCATCTCCACCAGACACTCACACATGTCCGATACCACGCCCTTCACCGTCCCGCGGGTATACACCCCGTTGTGGTCGGCAATGTGTTTCACGAACTTGTCGAATGTCATCAGCTCCGACATCTGTGCTCTCGCATACGCTTTCAAGGGTGCCGACTCGTCGGTCGGGTTCCCCTTCATGTAAGTAGAATAGTTTATCATTTCAATAGAGTTTTTTTAGAGTGAAAAAGTTAAAAGAATCATGTTTCCTTTTCCTCCCACCTTCCGTCCTTGTAGCATCCTGTCAAAGAGCTCTTTGTCGTTCTTGACGTTGCAAAGATAAGTCAGAAAAAGACGGATTGGTTTTTTTATTCCAAACCATCCGGTGCCATCCGGTTTCTGTCCGGAAATCCGGATGTATACGGACTGTACCCCGGCATTTACACCTATTTATATAGGGCAGCAAGCGGAGTGAATCTCCGTAGAAAAGAGGCAGACATGTGTTTTCATTCCTACAGACGCCCGTTCGTTTTGGCAGGGGTCGGAGTATCCGGTTCGGTACACCGGACGCATGTTACGGTCAATTGGTAGATAGAAATAACGGTTCAAAAATTGCATTAGTTATCATCGGCCGATGATAACGTTATCGATGGCACTTGATAACGTTATCGTGGGCACATGATAACATTGTTATTTATGCGTAATCTTGCTTGAACTATAATTTTAAAATTTCACTTCTCTACATATTTGAATGAAACATAATACATAACAACAATAATTTGAGTTTACTTCATAGCAATCTTTACTAATCACATCGGAACATTTATAAATGGATTTACAACCGATACAAAGAGTATAAGAAAAGTTACTTTGGTTGTAAAACAATATTAATCTCAAGACTTATTATTTGCCACAACTCGGTTCAAGGTACTGCTTAGATTAAGTTAAGGAGTATGCCAGAAGTAAAGTGATTACCTTCTATATATGACTCAAGATAATATAACAAGCAACAATAAACGTATTGCCAAGAATACAATATACTTATACTTCCGCCAAATATTAGTAATGGTTGTCTCATTGTACACATCTCGTGTAGTTTTGGCAACTTTAGGCGAAATTGATTACGGTATCTACAATGTTGTAGGAGGTATTGTAACTTTATTCACCTTCCTTAATTTTGCAATGGGATGCGCCACCAATCGATTTATAACATTTGAATTAGGGAAAAAAGATTATGAAAAACTAAATATCGTCTTTTCATATAGTGTCATTATCCATACCATCATTGCCATTATCATATTAATTTTAGGAGAGACAATAGGATTGTGGTTTTTCAATACCCAAATGAATATACCTGCAGAAAGAATGTATGCAGCAAGCTGGGTATACCAATTTTCAATTTTCACATGCATGATTAATATTATGTGTGTTCCTTACAATGCCCTTATCACCTCTCATGAAAAAATGAACATATATGCAATGTTTTCAGTCTTGGAAACCGTTTTAAAACTGGTGATTGTGTGGATACTTGTAATTGGTGGATACGATAAATTAATTTTATATGCCATCCTCCTTTTTTCTGTTGGCCTTCTTATGCGCATTTTAAACCAAGTATATACTATACGAACTTTTAAACATATCCATTTTGTTAAAGTAAAAAACAAACAGACTCTAAAAGAAATGATTGGATATGCTCAATGGAGCTTAGTAGGTTCATTAGCTGTAATTTTATTCGACCAGGGTGTTAATGTATTATTGAATATCTTTTTCGGCCCAGCAGTTAATGCGGCTAGAGGCATATCTATCCAAATAAAAAATGCAGTAACCAATCTCTCCAATAACCTTCAACAAGCAATCAATCCCCAAATCAACAAATCATATGCATCGGGGAATATAACCTATATGCATACCCTGATATTCGCATCATCCAAATATACATATTTTATCATGTTTGCCATGATATTTCCAATATCACTGTTTATTAATCAAATTTTATCAGTTTGGTTGGTAGAAGTACCTGATCATACAGCTTATTTTTCTATATTAATTTTAATTGCATGCATATTGCAGGCAATAGGCCAACCTATTTCTAATGCAGCTGGAGCTAACGGGAATATAAAAAAATTCCAAATAGTTATTGGCTTTATAAACCTTTCACTTTTACCAGTCGCATGGATACTATTAAAAATTTACCCTATACCAGAGATTGCGTTCGGTTTACATATACTAATAAACATAATTGCTCAAATTGCAAGGCTTATCATTGTAAAACCACTAATTTCACTCTCATTAAAAGAATATCTTAACAAAGTTGTAGTACCCTGTTTCATAACGACTTTAATCGCTATGCCTATTCCCATCATAATGAAAATTATATTCCCAACTAACCTTATATACTCAGGAATAATAATTCTGACTTGTGTTGTATGTACTATCATTTGCGTTTATTACATCGGTATGACAACAGGTGAAAGAATTGCAATTTCTCAAAAGATAAAACCTCTCATAACAAGAATCATAAATAAACAGAATGATTAAAATTACCGATAAACATTTGTGTTGTGGATGTTCTGCTTGTTCGCAACGTTGTCCCAAACAATGTATAACGATGCAAGAGGATTCAGAAGGTTTTCTATATCCGGTGGTGAACCAGCAGCAATGTATCAATTGCGGTATTTGCGAGAAAGTCTGTCCTGTAATCAATAAAACGAAACCTCTAAATCCTCGACAAGTTATTGCAGCTCAGAACAAGAATGAAAATCAACGTAAAGAAAGTTCAAGTGGAGGTATATTTATTGCAGTAGCAGAAAAGATTATCGAAAAGGGTGGAACTGTTTTCGGTTGCGATTTTGATAACAATTGGGAGACATACCATCATAAAGCAGAAACCCCAGAGGAGCTTATTCCTCTAATGCGTAGCAAGTATATACAAAGCAGAATAGGTAATACATTCAATGAGACAGAACAACTTTTAAAACAAAACCGTCCAGTTCTTTTCGTAGGAACTCCATGTCAAATTTCAGGCTTAACAAGATTCTTACGTAAAGATTATCCTAATCTCATAACACTTGACTTTATATGCCATGGGGCACCCAGCCCTGGGGTTTGGAGGTCCTATATAGAAGAAAATATTCTTTCAACTTTAACAAACCACGATGTAACCAATATTAGCAGTGTTAATTTTAGAGAGAAGGATGGATATGGATGGAAAAAATATGGATTTATAATAAAGGATAAAACTGATACACCCATTATATCAGAAATTGCGACAAACAATCTCTTCATCAAAGGATTCCTATCAAATATCTATCTACGTCCCTCCTGCTACCAATGCCCCGTAAAAGGAGGACGTTCAACAAGTGATTTGACGATAGCAGATTATTGGTGCATAGATCAAATCTTACCCGATTATTACGACGATGATACAGGAATAAGTTCAGTATTCATAAATACTGAAAAAGGAGGCAAACTGGTAGCGGAGCTTGATATTAAATCAATGCAGGCTTCATTCACCGATACTATCGAAAAGAATAAATCATATTATATATCAGTAAATGAACCTAATAGACGTCGTGTTTTTTTTAAAGAAATGAACAGAGGAAAAGGTTTCAACAAAGCCTTACATCAATATTATAAAAAAAGTACATTACGCAAACTGAAAGATATAGTGAAACGAATTATATACAAATAATATTCATGAGAATAGGTATCGTTACATTTTTTGGTCCTTATGGTGGGGCACTACAATGTTATGCGCTTCAACATATCTTACGTTCTTTAGGACACGATGTGAAAGTTATAAATAGGAAGTGGGGAAAGTTCAGACCGATTGAGAAACAAACATGGTTGCAAAAGATAAAACATCAGCTTAAAGAAATAGTAGCCCCCAATCCATTTGATAAATTCTACAACCAACATTATGAGTTTACACAACCGGTAACCTCCAATGCAATATTACAAGAAATTGGTACTAAAAAGTATTTCGATGTAATCATTGCAGGGTCTGACCAACCTTGGAATCCAGAGTGCATTTCGACCATGGGACATTATTTCTATCTTGACTGGGTATCCCCTGACGTAAAAAAATATGCATATGCTGTTAGCTACGGAAAAGATTATTTTCCAGCGTCGTCTGAAGAAATAAAGAAGATCAAAACAATTCTACAACAATATACAGCTATTTCAGTACGCGAATCTTCCGGAATTAAAATCAGCCAGGAACTCTTTAATGTCAACGCTCAACAATGTTTAGATCCAACCTTATTATTAGATGGTAAGAATTACAATAAAATCATTACAGACAAAAGAATTAAGGATAAATATATTTGCAAATTTTTCTTAGACAATAATCCAACAAAACAAAATATAGTCATATCAATCGCACATAAAACAAATCTAAAAATTATAGATAACAACCCTGTTATTCCTCGAAATAAGTTTCTCAAATTTATGTATCAGCCTAAAAGTATATCAACATGGCTGAGAAATATCAGGGACGCTCAATATGTAATAACAGACTCATTTCATGGGACTGTTTTTTCTATATTATTTCACAAACAGTTCATCAGTATCAATAATAAAAAAAGAGGATCCGCCAGATTCGAGAGCCTACTTTCTTCTTTAGGCTTATTATATCGTTTACATGAAGAAGAGAAAGTGGATACAACTAGTATCATAACTATTCTAAATAAGACAATAAACTATGACATTATAGAATCTAAATTATCCGATATGCGAACTGCATCATTGACATACATCAGAAATATAAAATAAGATTCAGCACAAATCGTTATTAACGATATTGAACTCTAAATATAATAAAGACTAGATGTAAATTAATGTATTTATCAGGTTATAACATACACAACAATAAAGTTAAACATCAAAATACATTCATATACCTTTTGATTGTTTTGCTCATAGGTACTAACTTTTTAGGATTAATGCCTTTAGCAAGTTTTGTAAACAGTCAAGCTAAACCTTTTATCCTATTAAGATGTCTAATATATCTCTTTTTCGCAATAAAAGTGCATAATTCCCATAGGAAATACGACAAATGGCTGTTATTCTTATGGGGAGCTGTTATATTTAACAAAATTTCCTCCATTTATTTCAGAAATCAATCCATCACTGAAGTTTTCTTCCAAGGAGCTTTTATCTATGATTTTGGATTTTATTATATCATAGCTTACATCAACCCAACCATTAAACAGATGGAAAAAGCCATTTTATATTTAGGAGGATGTGCTCTTTGTATTTATTTCATACAATATTTTCTACTTCCACTACCTATTGTAGAATCTCTAGCCATGGGGTGGCGTTCCGGTTTAGAAACCAAAGCGTTCGATATACAAAGATTTTCAGTCACAGGCGAGGCTTTCATTTTCCTTTTAGGATTCCTTTCTTTATATAGATTCCTCATAACAAAGAATAAAACAGATATAGCAATCATATTATTAACTTTTGCTTTTACAATATTACATGGATATCGTAGTCTAATGTTAGCATACTTGATAATATGTTTATATTTATATTTCAGAGTCAATGGTTTCCATCTTAATAAATCTACACTAAGTATTATTATAATAATTATCAGCTCTGTCATACTGATTGGGAATACAACTATTTTTGATGAAATAATAAATCAAATAACACAAAAAAGTGAAGCGCAATCAGAGACCTCACTCATGGAACTCGACAGAGTTATAGAATGGAACTATTTTTATGAAGGAATAAACAAGCCTTGGGAGTGGTTATTAGGAGCCGGTTTTATCGGGAAAAATTTCACAGATCCATCCATATTCATCAATTGGGTTGATCTTGGTTTTATAGGTGTATCATTTATGGGAGGTATTTTACTTGCATATTGTTGGATTAGAATCTTACTTATAAACACGTTAAACAAATTATATTTCAAGAGAAAAGTATACCTAACTAGTTTCAACTATTTTATTATTACAAGTACACTATTACTTCCAACAGCTATTAACGACAAATCCATAATTGTCCAATGTTTAGCCCTCTATTTATTATGCAAATACAAACAACAAGAATTAAAACACAAACGAATGTTTCTGATTAAAGGGACCAAGAAATCATTAAAATAATCGCATAATGCACACATTATTTTATCTAAACTAATAGAGATAATAATTACATATTCAAAATGTTAACGTAATATTAATGAATTCATATCAACAAATAAACCAATCATAAATAATTACAAAAAATAATTAAATAATGAAAATAGCTTTTTTAATAAGAAATGAATTTATTCAAAGTATAGATTGGCGTGAAATAACGAAGGGAAATCCAGGTTGCGGAGGTACAGAATATATAATAGTTTTGACAGCATACATATTAAGTATGCGAAAAAAAAACGACATAATTCTGATTACTCAAAAAAAATCCCATTTTCCTGAAGCACTAAACATAATATATACAAACGACTTACGCGAAGCCATATATTATTGTGATAGAGAAAATATATCTTACCTAATCATCAATGAATTGCCTTACTGGATTACTGAAAACTACTTTCAGAACATACCTAAAAGTATAAACCTCATACTTTGGTGCCATAATTTTATTCCGTCACGTTCATTAAATTTTTATTCAACAATCCCCAATATCAAGTCTGTTATTTGTGTTGGGCGTGAGCAAGCTGATTTATATTTAGATCACAAGCTCTTTGACAAGATAGACTATATCTATAACGGATTTCCTATTCCAAATCATCCAGACAAAAATTTAATTCCTATCGAAAAGCGCAAAAACATTGTCACGTATATCGGTTGTATTATGCCATTTAAGGGTTTCCATATCTTAGCAAAAGCATGGCCAATAATTTTAAAATCAGTTCCTGATGCACAATTATATGTTATTGGATCCGGACAAGTCTATGACGATAAACGTACTATGGGAAAATATGGGATAGCGGATGAAGATTATGAAAAAATATTTATGCCATATTTAACAGATGAAAATGGTGATATTTTACCAAGTGTACATTTCATGGGACGTATGGGGAGTGAAAAGTCAGAAATAATAAGACAAACGAAAGTTGGTGTTCCAAATCCATCAGGAGATACCGAAACTTTTGGCATTGGAGCTGTAGAATTCCAGATAATGGGTTGTGAGGTTGTGACAAGACGTTGCTGTGGATATTTAGACACCGTCTACAACAAAACAAACCTTTACAAACAGAGGAAAGCCAAATCATTAGCAAAAAATGTAATCAGATCATTAAAAAGCCCCAGCACACGATTTCAAGAATCATACAATTTTATTAAAACTAATTTTTCAATAGAACACACATGTGCTTCATGGGAAAAACTATTTGAAACACTATCCAACGGAGGTAACAAAATACATAATTTTAAGCAAAACATTCCCAACAAAGATTTCCAATGGAAATGGTTCCGAATTATATATAGAGACATAAATAAAACATTCAAATACAGATTGCCATGCATGGCAAAATGGAGAGAAAACAGATTTATCAGACATCTAATTTGGATAAACCATAAACATTTCTAAACTATGCCTTTAGTTAGTATCATCGTTCCATGTTTCAAAGTGGAGAAGTATCTTGATAGATGTATACACTCTCTTATAAATCAGACACTAAATGATATTGAAATACTTCTTATTGATGATTGTTCGCCTGACAAAGTTCCACAAATATGTGATAATTGGGCAAAATACGACCCTCGAATCAAAGTCATACATAAAGAAAAAAATGAAGGATTAGGTTTAGCACGAAATACAGGACTTGAATTAGCAACAGGTAAATATATCGCATTTGTTGATTCAGATGATTACGTAACAACTGATATGTATGAAAAGTTATATTCCACTGCAATTAAAAATAGTTCCGATATTGTATATTGTGGTATAAAACAAGAAATACAAAAAGACAAATTCATTATCATTAGAGATTTTGATAGTGAAAGAATTTTTGTAAAAAAAGATTTGAAGGACCTATCAATCAATTATTTTGCTCCAATACAAGGAGAAAAACTAATAATGTCAGTCTGGCATTCAATATATAAAAAAGAAACGATAGGAGACTTACGTTTTTATTCTGAGAGAATAATTTGCTCAGAAGATTTACCTTTCCAAATCGCAATAATATTAAAAGCAAATAAAATAACATATATTCCAGACACCTTATATTACTATTGCCAAAATGAGACCAGCTTATCCAGAAGCTTTAATTTCAACAAGTGCTTCCATTATATTGAACTATCAAAATTATTAATAAGTATATATTCATATCATGAGCAGAATCATATATGGAGTTTTTATTTAAAAACATGTAAGAACTTCATCAGGACTTTAATTCGTAGCAAGTTAGACTATTCTGAAAAAATAAATTATCTAAAGCAATTATGTAATAGAAGTGATGTTTCAACTGAACTACAAATTCATGTTCAGAAAAAACAAATCGGAAAAATGGATTATTTATATCTATACAACCTAATACACAACCATGCATTTTTACTTTATTGTACTGCATTGTTTGATGTAAAAGTGATATGCGACAAACTAGGCACAAACATATTAATACAACATCTTTATAATCATAAATCCAAATGAAAGTTCTTTTTATTATTGGTTCATTATCTGCAGGTGGAGCAGAAAGGAGTTTAGTATCACTTTTAAATGCTCTGCCCTCTGATAAATATTCTATCGATTTGATTGTATCTAAAAAAGGAGGGCTATTCTTCCCTTTAATTCCACAATATATAAATATTATAGAAGCCCCATTCCCATACAACTGCCTAGTCCATCCCCCTAAAGATGTAAAATTTTACATCAAACACAATTTTATATATTGGTTTAAAAAGGTTTATCGCATAGTTAAAAGTAAGAGACTTTTAAAGCAATATGCGTTACAACAAATATTATGGCAATTATGGAAAAAAGACATTCCAAATTTCCCAATAGAATATGATGTAGCCATCTCTTATTTAGAAGGTTTTCCCAATTATTATGTCATAGATAAAATTAAGGCCAAAAAGAAAATTCTATGGATTCATAGCGAATATAAAAAACTAAGGTACAATCCGGATTTAGATTTTCAGTATTTTGAAAAAGCGAATAAAATCATTACGATATCTGCTGCCTGTAGACAAAATCTTGTAGATACATTTCCTCTATTAGACAATAACATCGAAGTTATAGAGAATTTATCCGATGCAAAACTTATAAAAAAAATGGCAGATGAAAAAGTCACAGAAATATCTATTCCAAATAATCAATTAATTATTCTATCAATTGGAAGATTAGTACCTGTTAAATCATTTGACCTCGCTATCAAAGCCGCACAAATCTTAAAACAGAAGAACATACATTTTAACTGGTATATCATAGGTGATGGTATACTCAGAACCGATCTTGAAAAACTGATCGAGAAACTAGATCTGACACAGCACGTATTTTTATTGGGCTTACAAACCAATCCTTACAAATTTATGAAAAGAGCAGACATTATAGTTCAATCTTCTAGCTATGAGGGAAAATCAATTGTCATTGATGAAGCCAAGATCTTATGCAAACCTATAGTAAGTACGAATTATACAACTGTCTATGATGCTATAAAAGACCGTGAAACAGGTATCATCACAAAAATGACTCCTGAATCATTGGCCAATAGCATTTATTCTTTATCTCAAGATTCAGAATTGAGACAAGCAATCATTGCCCACCTCAGCATGTCAACTTACGATAATAAAGACAACATCAACCAATATATTTCGTTATTAGAAAGTTAATTTAATAACATGAAAATTTTTGAACTACATTATTCCACTGCTCCAGCTGGAGCTGAACGTGTTGTTATAGACTTAACAAACGAATTAGTACTCAACAACGATGTTACCCTTTGCATTATAAAAGACGATTCGAATCCATTCAATGCATATTATTTAAAAGAGGTATCATCAAAAGTTAAATATATCAACCTAAAATGCAAAACAGGACTAGGGATTAAATCATTATGGAGAATTTATAAAACCATTAAAAAAGAAAAACCACAAATTGTCCACACACATGGAGATGCCATCACCCTATTTCTACCTTCATTATTAATCAAATCCTGCAAATATTTCCACACATTACATAGTTTAGCAGATAAGTATATACGTGGGAAAGAGAAACTAATCTTTTTATATAGATGGTTTTACAGACATAAGATAACCGCTATAACAATTTCGGAAGAATGTCAGAAATCATTTATTAAATTATACGATTTGCATAATTCTATAAAAATAGAAAATGGAAGAGCTTCTTTAAAAAAGACGAATCAATATGAAGATGTAAAAAAAGAAATTGAAAAATTGAAATTACATAATGACGATAAAGTCTTTATTCATGTAGCAAGATTTTCCGAAGCAAAAAATCAGCGCCTATTATTCTATGCATTTAACAAGTTCCTTAATAAGAAGAATCATGCAATTCTACTGTTAATAGGTGCCGGATATGATAATAATGAAGCAAAAACATTATTAGCAGAGGCTTTAAAAGGTATTTATTGGTTAGGAACAAAAAACAACATTTGTGACTACCTTCTAAATAGTGACTTTTTCATATTGTCTTCTTTATGGGAAGGACTCCCTATCTCTTTATTAGAAGCTATGTCATGCGGAGTGGTACCTATTTGCACACCAGCAGGTGGAATTCCCAATATCATAACTTCCAATAAATTAGGATATCTATCAAAAGATTTTAGTCTTGATAGTTTTGAAACCATTATACAAGACGCCTATCTTCATTCAGAATCTATTGACCGAAATTACATTAAAGCATGCTTCAAAGAAAAATATTCAATGAATCATTGCGCAGAAGCCTACTTAAAAGCATTTAAAGACAAACAATGATACGAACTAAGAAAGATTTAGACATATATCTACGTGAGGACTTAAAAAGGAATGCAATACGATTCCCCTTATTACAAAAATTAAGTTATAGTGAAAACTATCGTATTTATAAATATCTAAAAACACTAAGATTTTATGAATATTATTACAATAACAGAAGATGGTACAACATTATACCTTATTTATTCTTTAAACTTTTACATAGAAGGAATATTGTGAAAACCAATATTTTTATTTTTCCTAATACGCTTGGCCCTGGAGTACAAATCATGCATCCTGGCTTCAGAAGAATAGGCAGAATGGTAAAAGTTGGAAAGAACTGTACCATACTTCCGATGGTGTTATTCGGGAAAAAGAGACCTGGAGAAATTGCAGAAATAACAGTGGGTGACAATTGTTATGTTAGCACAGGAGTAACTATTCTTGGGCCTGTAAATATCGGCAATAATGTAACAATAGCAGCTGGAG